>Ga0114959_10003190_pt1 | contig 12983 bp, 11 predicted proteins | sample C_130625_EF_Meta_FD_87317 | JGI IMG/M metagenome (GOLD analysis project Ga0114959, IMG submission 87317) | Freshwater microbial communities from Lake Croche, Canada to study carbon cycling - C_130625_EF_MetaG | ecosystem: Environmental > Aquatic > Freshwater > Lake | place: Lake Croche, Canada...
GCGGATGCGACGGCGGCGGCGGATAAAGCTGCGGCGGCTGCGACGGCGGCGGCGGCTAAAGCTGCGGCGGATGCGAAAGCGGCGGCGGATAAAGCGGCGGCGGATAAAGCTGCGGCGGATAAAGCTGCGGCGGATAAAGCGGCTGCGAATGCGAAAGCGGTGGCTGTACCCGCTTCAGCATCGTCATCCTCATTAACTCCTGCTTTGTATACACCGGCACCCGCACCTTTTATTACCCAACAAAATACACCTGCCGCGTCTCCCTCGATTTACCGAGCCACAATTCCTTCCACGAATTATTCTTCCGTCGCGTTCGCTCCTTCTCCTGCCGCATATAGCGCTCCTTCTTCCGTCGCGTTCGCTCCTTCTCCGGCCGCATATAGCGCTCCTTCTTCCGCCGCTTTCGCTCCTTCTCCAGCCGCATATAGCGCTCCTTCTTCCGTCGCTTTCGCTCCTTCTCCGGCCGCATACAGCGCTCCTTCTCCGGCCGCATACAGCGCTCCTTCTCCGGCCGCATACAGCGCTCCTTCTCCGGCCGCATACAGCGCTCCTTCTCCGGCCGCATATGCCATGGCTTCTACTCCATCATTTGCCTCATCTACTTCCTCATTTTCTTTGACCCCTGCCTCGGCATCGGATACTGTATCCACGGTATTGCCCTCCACTGTATATCCGGGCCAAAATCCAAATGCGGCGGTCATTGATACCAGTTTCAATGTATATACAAAGAGTGGCAGTCAAGATCCGGTCCCGTTCAGTCCGCAAAATCCCTTTGATATCTCTCTTCAATATCCCACGGATTATTCGTAATACGTGTACATACGTACGTAAAATAACATAAAATTATCTATGATGTTATGTTACAATATTTTACATGTATATCAATTATTTTTTTAGCGTCTTTTGGAATTCTTACACAAAACTCGTACGTTTTTTGTACGGCATCAAATATACGCCTATCCGAGCGGTGGATCCTACCCAGGACTACGTCCAAAAGAATACCGAAAAGTTCCGTAAAATCTTCCAGGAAGAATCCGCGGATTACAACACCAACATTGAAAAAATCGTCTACAATAAAACAGAATTTTTCAAAACGTTGGTCGATCCCAATAACGCACTGGAAGCCCCCTGGAAACGCCGGATCTTGATCGAGAACACTCCCCGCGGCAACATCTACATGTATTACGATATTTTCAAACAGGGGTTTTCCTATTATTCCGACCAAGCGGGGGTTCCTTACCGCATTTTGAACGCAGTGGCCATGAAATATGTGGTCATGTACCGCTGCCTCGATTTTTTCTTGGACGAACTCACCCTCCCGGAAAATAAAACGTCGCCTTTAGTCAAGGTATTTGTGGAAGACGACGAAGAAGAAAAGAAAACCAAGCGGGACAAAATGAACGCACTACACATTGATGTGGAAAATGCCCCTTTTGCCAAATTTAAAAGCAACCGCGCGGTGGGGAGCGACAAGAAAAAAGAAACGGTGGGCGGGAACGTGGCGTTGATGCCACCCCGTTCGCAGTCACTCCCGGGAGGACATTGGCGTTGGCCCTCTTGGTGGAGAGATTGGTCTCCTTATAAATGGTCGACCCCCCCGTCCTCCGCACAATTGCTTAGCAATAACGTTACATTGCCACAAGAATCGCAACTTTCCGGGAGCGATTTAAATCAACAAAGGTATAAAAAGGACAAAGTGGTCAACAAATTCGTGTTTTTAGGCCACACGAAAAATTTCAATCCGCTCCAAATACCGATATTGACGAAATCAACGGTGGGGGGATTTTCCATCAAATATGACACCATGTTCTCCAAGGTCCATAAAATTTCTTACAAGGATTGGCGGGGTAACGTTACCCTTGACACATCGAGTGGCGGCAACTGCTCATAAAAGGTCCGCGTGTGCGCCATTCATTCTCCCGATTTTTCCTGTGTTTTTTTCCACCGCAAAAATCCGACGCATTTCTCCACCGTAAAGGACGAACCCAGGTGTTCTTTCGCAATATGGTAGGCCAAACGTTCTTTTTCCGACATGGATCGGAGGTAGCCGTCTACATTTACATGTGTCGATTCTGCCATTTCAGACGGAATGGTTTTATTCATGGCAAGTTTACTATAACTACTCAACAACTTTATGTTGTTTCTGAATCAATTTTTCCTTACACATGATTCATGGGGACGGAAACATGACGGAAACATTTTTGTATTCTTGAAATCCATATTTGGCAATATAATTGACATGTCGCAACACATATCCCATGGAATACCCCGAGTGGCCATCATTATATTTTTCGTTGATTTTACCCATAAGCTCGATGATTTCTGGATCACGGGACCACGTGAATCCGACGGTATCAATCGGACAAAAATTATACATGGCTTCCCATTTACCCTCCTCACATACAACACGATACGCACTGCTGATCATTAACATGTCGTGAAGGTTTGGAATAAAATCAAAATTGGCATCCACCGGATAATTATTTACATTAAACGGGGGGTAATAATATTTTTTGGGTGGATAATCCACCAATTTTGCTAGATTTAATGGTGTTCGGCACATGGGGCAGGGTATTCGCGCGGTTTCTTTTAATTCGCACATTCGGATCAAACACGGGGTACAAAATGTATGTTTACACGTGGTTGAAACGGGGTCGACGTGAACTTCCAAACAAATGCCGCAAACGGTTTCCTTGCCAGCGTTACACGCCTCCTCGTCCGGAATGTTATCATTACACACTTCGGCAATAATCGGTTTGTCTTCGACGACTTCGCGCGAGGGAACGATGACCCCAGTGTGTGGGCGCGGCTCTTCGACAACGACGACCCCGATCTCGGGGCGCGGCTCTTCGACAACGACGACCCCAATCTCGGGGCGCGGCTCTTCGACTTTGCGCGAGGGAACGGTGTCAATATGTACACGTGTTCTTAATCTTCGACCAAAAGTTTCAAAAAATTTCTTCATAAAGCTACCCTAGATTATCTTTATCTTTATCTGGATGACGTGTAATCAATTTTTTGGGCGCGTTTTCCCGTTCTCCCAGCCGTCGCGTTTACCACGTTTATGGCATATTTCCGACACAATCTCATTGTAATCGTGTTCAAACGCAATAAACCCGCCCTGATGAGGGCAATGAAGCGGGGAAATGTTTCGCCAGGTCCATTCCGCACAATCCGTTAGGTTAGGGTACAAGATGTCTGGGTGACATCCTTCGTCCATTTTGAGTCCATCGCGCCGTTTTTCCTCATTTGTCGCTCCTTCCGGGTAGTTCTTGTTCATTTCGGCGAGCAAAACAAAGTAATCTTTTTCCCCAAAGACCCCGTACCCTTCATAACCGTCTTCGCGCCACCTGCGCCCCGTGTTGTCCCACATATAACAGGTTCGGCTGGGCCGGAGGGCCGAACCTAACCCAAAAATAAGGATCGAGCGCCCGGAGTTTTGAGCAATCCAGCTGAACCAACCCATAATATGTATACACTCACGAATATTTTTCGGGCGGGTAACCACAAGCATTGGTTACAAACTTTTTTCGTCCGACTATCTATAGGAACCAGACGCCATACGTAACATGTCTCTTCAGACCCTTAAAAAGAAGACTGCCGCTAAATATAAAACCAACAGTTCGTCTCGCCCCAATTTTTGGTTAAACGGCACGCGCCGCAGCCAGGGTTATGTGGGTCAAGACACGCGCGGGCGCTCGTTACCCAAAACTATCCTGAAAGGAACCACGCCCAAAGGCTACGGCGGATGCTGTGGAACATACAAAATCGCCACCATCGTTCAGTCCGCCGTAACATCGCTCAACAACCCGAGAGTCTGTAAAGCGTCGGTCTTGAATAACACTGGACACATCATGACCAGATATCGCTGGATACGGCGTCCCGCCCCGTTTGCCACCTGTAAACCGTCGGTGTCGTTTAGTCAAAACGGCTTTACCCAATCGCAGCAGACGGAAAATAAGGCGAAAGCCGCCATTTCCAGCGCCAATTCGAAGTCATGCCAATCTAACAAATACATTCCGACCTCGGCGTGTGCCCGGTTCTTTAGAAACAACCGCGATTCCCAGCGATCGGGCAAAGCCAAATTGTGTTTAAGAAACACCAAGGATCTGACGGACCCCATTACCACTCCCAAATACCGGGTGGCCATGATTGGCAGCGAGTACATCCGTCGGTTGACCGGTGACTGCGGCAACTTCGACAAGACGTTTCCACTGAAAACGCGCAACGCGCCCCTTGTGGGCTGTCGCTAATTCTAATTACGCGTAATTCATATTACTTTACGTGTAATTATGTTACACCCGATGAGGGGCTCGAACCCTCGACCACAGGATTAAAAGTCCTGCGCTCTACCGACTGAGCTAACCGGGTACATGAGGTATCATACTCACCTCATGTACTATATCGGGAATTCTTTTTAAGTGGGTTTCATTTATGTTCTGCGTGACACTGCGCCTGAATTACCGACCGATTTCGCCCCCCCGCCACTCCCGTTGCTTCCCTTTAAATAGTACGCCAAATTGTTGGAAAATACGGATTTGGTCGTGATGTTGTTTGTATTGTTGGGGGCCGGATTAACAATCGACAATGGCAGCGGCTTTTGAGAAGGTGCGGTTATTTTGACGGTTGGTACGGCCTTTTGCGCGGGAGTAGGATTCATGGTGATTTTGGGCGGCATCTGATTTGTATATGATGAGGATATATATTTTTACATTATTGCGAAAAAATGATGTGAAGGGTGGCCTAAACCCGGCTTTGAATTGCGTTACAAAAATGATACAATTGCGATTACGAGAATGGTAAAAAATGATGCGAGCCCACTTTTTTATGTAATCTATATATAGATGCTCGCTGCATTTACTGGTGCAATTACTGGTGCAATTACTGGGAAGAAATCAAATACTTCCAAGCTGCCCCCCCCCCGTTTCAAAGATAACATGTGACCAACTTGAAGTTGGTAAATCATACGCCTACTATTTTGGAAAAATGAATAAAAAAACTGTAGCGATAGATGAAACTGCTCTTCCTAATCACCATGATGATGAGCTTCGCCACGATATTACTTTTGAGTTTGGCTCCTTAAGTGGAGTTTTGAACTATGATGATAAATTAAAAAAATATAATGATGACACGTTCGGTTACGAATTAGGTATATTAGAAAGTAAAGAAACATCTAGTGAATCCAACAAACTAAAATTTATTATATTATACCAATCAGCTAACGCCTACAAACAAACTGTACAATTCAATATTACAGGGACTCTTGATAAGTCAGGAAAACTACAAATTACTGAAAATGTTCATTCATATGTGGTTGATGTGGATATAGATATTAATAGTTCTGAGGGAAAATTTATTTTACTCCCAGATTTGCCGAACCCAAAAGATAGAGCACGTAAAAAACCAAGTGGAGGCAGAAGTTTACGAAACACTTTCCGTCGTCGTAGATGTATGTCTCATTTACGCAAAAGGAAAACTGCTGCTCGGCGACGCTCCAGGAAGAGGTCTAAAATGACATAATGTGCGAAAACACGGATTTGTATGGAAGTGTATTTTTAGGATTCTATATTTTCTTGTTTTTCAAAAGTATTTTGAGATTTTGAAAATCGGACATTTTAAAATGTCCATTTTTGAAAATCCTGGTGGACTTTTGTTTTTTCACTTTTTGACTACTTTCACCATTCTGGCGTTGCGTCTTTTGTGAGCATGATGCTCACAAAACATAATTTGTAATTCACTATTATGCTGTGGAAAGAATTTGGGCGCAACAATGCGGGTTTTTGCTCGTTTTCTCAACTTTATTCTCAGGAATGGATATAAATACAAAAATATTGGATACTTTAAAATAATCAATGGATAAAAACGTTACTGATAAAAACCTGGGCAAATTTATGCGCGAGTGTTGTGACCATTTATGGTGTAGAAAGTTCGATTATGAAAGACACTTGAAAAGTAAAAAACACGCGCAAATGCGTAAAATTATTGGACAAATACGCAATTCTGTTGGACTTTTACCCGAAAATGCGCAAAACACGGAATTTGAATCACAAAAATCCGATGTTGTAAATACGGTCACACCAAAAGAGGAGTGCGTAAAACACAAAAACATCGAAACGCGATACATCTGCGAATTTTGTCAGTTCTCCACCACAAACAAGAAGGAATCCAACAAACATCGGAAAACCAAACAGCACATTAGAAACGAGAATAATTTAGAAGATTTTATAGAAATAGATACACAATATGTGTGTTTATCTTGCGACAAAACGTACAAGAAATACAAGAGTTGTTGGGAACATATTAAACGCTGTGGAGGAAAATCTTCTAACAATGAAGGACCAGTTCCAGATGCGCCTGAAGATAAAATGGAGAACATTGTTCTCGAAGTTGTGGATCAATCGCCGCCAGAAATAAAAACGCCCCATGGCGACGATAAAATGATAAGTAAGGAATTATTCAAAGAAGTCTGCGAAATCCTTGTTGATAAATTATTGGAGAACAACCAAAACACCATGATTAAAATAGTAGAAGCGATGTCTCAATCACAAAATCAGCAAGCAGTGATACAGGCCAATAATACCAATAATAACATTCATATCAGTAATTCAAACATAAATTCAAACAATAACAATCATTGTACGATTAATATGTTTCTCAATGAGAAGTGCAAGGATGCCGTGAACATTACCGATTGGGTACACCATTTGCGTGTAGATTACGACCATTTGTATTACACGGGAGAAAATGGTTTCCAAAAGGGACTCACCAACATACTGGTAGAGAACCTGAATTTATGTGATATTTACAATCGTCCTATTCATTTTACTGACGTAAAACGTGACCGCATGTACATCCGAGATGCGGACGCATGGACCAAGCACGAAAACAACGATAAACTCATCGAGGTGTTGGAACTCAGCGCGCGTCAAGCATGTATACGTTTAACGGAATGGATGAACGAACATGAAGATGTGCCAGATTATCACAATTTAGACAGCGAACTAGGGAAGCAATATATGGCATTGATGGTGAACGTCATTCGACCTGAGGCAGTGAGGTTGAAAGCATATCCAAAAGTGATGAAAGAATTAGCTAAGACGGCGCAATTGCGTAAAGAAGACCAGGTGTAATACGAAAAATTGATTGTAAAACACATATAATGTTATTTTCACCATAACATTGTATAAGGAAGAAGGAAGTCATGTCGCCACCTACCAAACTCGCCTTGGAAAATGCTCACCCGAGGGATGTGAACATTTCCTTCGAAGAAGGCCCGCACATTTATACGGTCATGGGAGAACGCGGTACATATACCTCGGTCACGACCTGGGTACACCAGCAGTTTCCCCATTTCGACCAAAACGCCATCATCGACAAAATTTTGTCCAATAAAAAAATGTCCGATCCCTCTTACAAATATTACGGAAAAACGCGTGCCGACATTGAGAAGGAGTGGGAGGACAACCGCGTGGCCGCATCGAGTGCGGGGACCCAGATGCACTACAACATTGAGTGTTTTTACAACGGACTGTCGGTGGTGAACGACAGCGTCGAATACGCGTATTTCCAGCGGTTTGTGTCGGATTTCCCCTGGTTGGAGGCTTACCGAACGGAGTGGATGGTCTACCACGAGGACATGAAAATCTCGGGGTCGATCGACATGGTGTTTCGCGACACGCGTGACGGGTCGTTTTATATTTACGACTGGAAGCGGTCGAAGGAGATCAAGTTCGACGACAATTGGTGTGATTACGGAGTGGGGGCGTGCGTCCGTAGTTTACCGAACCTGAATTTCTGGCACTACAGCCTCCAACTGGGGATTTATCGGGGGATTTTGGAATCGAAATACGGGATGAAAATCGCGGGGATGTTTCTGGTGGTTCTCCACCCCGACAATGCGTCGTACGAGAGGATCGAAGTGGCGGACTTGACCAAGGAAATTGGGGATTTGTTCGAAGAACGCCGCCAAAAGGTGCTTTCTAATATTGATGTCAAGAAAGTATCAGAGTAGGACGAAAATAGGGACAACGTATTGTGTAGAAATTGCGCTTCGTACAATCATTTCCTACGGTAAATGTTCATCGGTATAAAAACAGGTTTACATTTTCAAAAACTGTTTGATATCCTTTATTTGATTACTTATATCCTGAAAATTATTCTTAAATTCTTGTAATTCCATGATTTGTGCCTTGAGGGTTTTGTTTTCCTCTTTGAGTGCTGCTATTTCGGCGTCTAATTTTTGTATTGAAGAAACCGCGTAAGTAAAAATAATATTTTTATTAATTAATTTAAAATCGTCTACTATAATTCCGTACACGTAGATCGTGTCATTTTCAATAATATTATCTAGTTTACCATTTACAATTAATGTTTGATTGTTTATTATTTCTACTAGTAAACAATTCTCAGTATTAAAATTATCTGTGTCAGTTTTTTTACATTTGATGGGTACAGGTAATGTTTGTATGGAACTTATATCTATTTTATCGGTTAATGTGATGGAGTATGTTTCAGGTTTTAATTTATTAATTTTTCCGTACAACAAAATATTTGGGATAGCATTAAAATTAGTATTGACTGCTTCCGGTATATGTTTTTCTATTTCTTGCGCAATGAAGCCGACATCTGAATTATTTGTTTCAATATATTTGAAGTTTACGGGGGTAATATTTCGAATAATATTAAGCGAATAACTAGGGTCAATCGTGACTATATCCTTTTTAATTCTTTTATCTGAAGCGATATCAATTTGACCCCCCCCCATACCAATACCTCCAGAAGTAATATAAAGACCGTAAGCATTGGTTCGTCCACCAGTACTAGCACCACTGCTAGCACTTGGAGTACTACTACAATTCCAATATGCGTAACTGCCTGATATTGATGTTGTAGTTGTTGAAGCACCGTATATATTTATACCTTGTAAAAATGCGGTATTATTAGCAAATCCACAAGCGCCACTAAAATTCAGACTATTACCATTCACCCCCGAAATAGTGGCACCATTACTGTTGGCAAAACCGAGTGAACCAGACATGGTTTTATTTCCACCAATTGTTTGTGCATTTGTTAAATCGCAAAATACAGTTCCTATATCAACTGTATTTGAACCATTCTTAAAAGTATAACCTGTCAAATAGGACATTTTATACACTATAGCTATTTTTTTACAAGGCGTTACATGTTCTCTAATAAATAATTAGACAGGTGAACAAATGAACATTACACCCCCCCCCCTGAACATTAGGGTAACGTTACGGTCGGCGTAAAAACAAGACTTCTTGTTTCAATACTTCAATGTCTTTCTTCATGGTCTGTATTTCTTTCACCAAAATACCGATAATACCTAAATAATTCACCGATTGGTATTCCTCCCCGTCTTTTTCACCGCTTACCAAGAAGGGGTAGACTGTCTGAAGTTCGTGCGCAATGAATCCGAGGTCGTCCTTTTGTAAAACCTTGTTGAAATACGATACCGGACGCAACAAATTCACATTGAACCTATCATCCAATATTTGTACGTTACCTTTGATACGATAATCCGAGGTTGAATTGAACGAATAAGCATTTACGGAGCCACTTACGTTTAAATTACCGATAATATTACCCGCAATTGACGAATTTCCGGCAACATAAATGTTGCCTCGGATACCCACCCCGCCGTTCACTACCAAGGCACCGGTCGTGGTGCTCGTCGACTGTACGTACGGTAGGCCGATATTGCCAATAATGACATTACCCGTCAGGTTGCTGTTACCCGTGATATTGATGTTCCCGCCCACATAAACGTTACCCTGGATACCTACCCCACCGGTCACCACCAATGCGCCAGTGGTCGTATTCGTCGAAGGCACGTAGGGCGCACCGACGTTGCCAATGATGACATTTCCAATAAGATTACTGTTGCCCGTGATGTTCAAGTTGCCGCCAATGTAGATGTTACCACCGATACCGACACCACCGGTAATGACCAATGCGCCCGTACTAGTACTCGTGGACACCGAGTTTCCGGTAATGCTCAATTGGTTGCTGACCGCCAACGTGCTGTAGGGGGTGGTCGACGTATAAATGAATCCATTTTGTACCACCGCGGTTTGATATTGCCCCGATGCGGACATGGCTATTCCAGTCCAACTTAGAGGCCCTAGAGATGTGGCGGTTTGGGTCCATGTCAACCCGTAATTGGTAGAAATATATATGTTCCCATTATACATCAATACAGTTTGATATTGACCGGACCCCGTCATAGCGACTGCTTGCCAGCTTTGAAGTCCGAAAGATGTGGCAGTTTGGGTCCAGGTCACGCCGTAATTGGTAGAAAAATAAATGTATCCACCTACCATAAAGGCATTAACACACGCTGTTTGGTATTGACCCGACGCCGACATCGCTACTGACTGCCAACGTTGAGATGTGGAAGTTTGCGTCCAGGTCACGCCGTAATTGGTAGAAAAATAAATGTATCCAAAATCCGCCACCGCAGTTTGATATTGTCCGGTCGCCGACACCGCGACTGCTTGCCAAGTTTGAGTTCCGAAAGATGTGGCGGTTGAACTCCACGTTACACCGTAATCAGTGGAAATATAAATGAATCCTGGGCTCTGGTCAGCCGCTGTTTGATATTGTCCGGACGCCGACATGGCAACTCCATTCCAAGTTAGGTTTACTAGCGATGTGGCGGTTGGCGTCCAGGTCACGCCGTAATTGCTGGAAATATAAATGTATTCAAGCCGCACCACCGCTGTTTGATACTGTCCGGACGCCGACATGGCTACTCTTTGCCAATTTCGAATTCCTATAGATGTAGCGGTTTGTACCCATGTGACACCGTAATTGTTGGAAATATAAATGTATCCATTGCTACCACCATACACCACCGCAGTTTGATATTGACCGGACGCTGATATAGCCACTCCTGTCCAATTTCGACTTCCTAGAGATGTGGCAGTTTGATTCCAACCGGTACCAAAATTGTTGGAAAAGTCGAGGGGAGGGGTGTTGGTGAGGAGGACAGATCCGTCGACGAGGGTGAAAGGATTGACGATGCCGAGGATGGTGGTGTTACCGCCGATGACGGTGACCGAGGTGTTGCCGCCGATGTAAGCGTTGCCCTGGATGCCGATGCCGCCGTTGACGATGAGAGCGCCTGTCGTAGTACTCGTCGAAGGCACGTAAGGTGCGCCAAGGTTGCCAATGATGACGTTGCCTAGAAGATTACTGTTACCAGTGATGTTCAAGTTCCCGCCGATATACGTATTACCACTGATGCCCACCCCACCTTTTACCACCAACGTTCCCGTTGAGATACTCGTGGATGGCACATATGGACCCGCCACACTGCCCACCAAGATGTTACCCACGATGGCTTGGGAACCGACCAACACGATGTTACCGCCGATGCTCACATTTCCTTTGATGCCCACGCCGCCCGCTACTACCAACGCACCCGTCGCGGTACTTGTGGAGGACGTGGTGTTGTTGATATACACATTCCCCGCATTGAAACTGACATCGCCCGTGAAGGTGTTGGACGACCCACCACCTCCCGACCCGACCAAGTTACCATAAATCGTACCGCCGACGTAGACGTTACCCTGAATACCGACACCGCCGTTGACTACTAATGCGCCAGTCGTGGTGCTGGTAGAGGGCACATACGGTGCGCCGACGTTGCCAATAACTACATTTCCCGTTAGAGTGGTACTTCCTGTTACAGTCAATTGGTTACTGACCGCCAATGTACTGTAGGGGGTCACAGACGTATAAATGAATCCAGTATATACCACCGCCGTCTGATATTGTCCAGACGCCGACATCGCTACAGACCGCCAAGATTGAGAAGTGGCAGTTTGCGTCCACGTCAACCCGTAATTCGTGGAAATGTAAATGAATCCACCGTTCACCCCCGCAGTTTGATATTGTCCAGACGCCGACATGGCTACTCCATACCATAATCGTGTTGAGTCGGTGGCAGTTGATGTCCATGTGACACCGTAATTGCTGGAAATATAAATGTAATCAAAACGCACCACCGCAGTTTGATATTGTCCGGACGCCGACATCGCTACTGCTTGCCAATTTCGATTTGCATCAGTTGCGGTTGGGGTCCACGTGGCCCCGTAATTGGTGGAAATGTAAATGTATCCACCAAACCCCACCACCGTCGTTTGATATTGTCCGGTCGCCGACATCGCTACACCAGACCAAGCTAGAGATGTGGCGGTTTGCCTCCACGTGGTGCCGAAGTTGTTGGAAATATAAATGTATCCATTAGCCACGACCGCCGTTTGATATTGTCCAGACGCCGATATTGCTACATAGCGCCATTCTCGTTGTATGTCGGTTAGGGTTGATGTCCACGTCACACCGTAATTGACGGAAATATAAATGTATCCACCAGCCACCGACGCTGTTTGAAATTGTCCAGTCGCCGAGATCGCTATTCCGTACCAACCTTGAGATGTGGCGGTTTGCGTCCACGTGACACCGTAATTATTGGAAATATAAATTAAATTATATAGACACACCGTCGTTTGATATTGTCCTGACGATGATATCGCTACTGCTTGCCAATCTTTACCTAGAGATGTGGCGGTTGGTGTCCAAACGGTACCGTAATTATTGGAAAAGTCGAGAGGAGGGGTGTTGGTAAGCAGGACGGACCCGTCGACGAGGGTGAGAGGATTGACGGTGCCGAGGATGGTGGTGTTGCCGCCAATGACGGTGACCGAGGTATTACCGCCGATGTAAGCGTTACCCTGAATACCGACACCGCCGTTGACCACGAGGGCGCCCGTACTAGTACTCGTGGAAGGTACATACGGAGCCCCGACGTTGCCAATGATGACGTTGCCTAGAAGATTGCTGTTGCCCGTGATATTCAAGTTGCCACCTATGTACGTATTACCACTGATACCCACCCCACCTTTCACCACCAACGTTCCCGTTGAAATGCTCGTGGATGGCACATACGGACCCGCCAC
>Ga0114959_10003193_pt1 | contig 12976 bp, 12 predicted proteins | sample C_130625_EF_Meta_FD_87317 | JGI IMG/M metagenome (GOLD analysis project Ga0114959, IMG submission 87317) | Freshwater microbial communities from Lake Croche, Canada to study carbon cycling - C_130625_EF_MetaG | ecosystem: Environmental > Aquatic > Freshwater > Lake | place: Lake Croche, Canada...
AGAAAGTCGAAATCATAAGAGCGCTAATTTACGAAGCAAAAGTTTTGATTCTCGATGAGCCAACCCGAGGCGTCGATGTCGGGGCGAAGATGGCCATCTATCAGATCATCAGAGATGTCGCTGCTCGTGGTGTGGCGGTAGTAGTTGTTTCGTCAGAGCTTGAGGAAATCCTGGGAATCTCAAATCGGGTGCTCGTTATGTCAGGCGGTAAGCAGAAGAAAATTTTGTCACGTGCAGAAGCAAATGCAGAAAGCATCATGAGCCTCGCAATGCCTATAGGAGCGGAATCTAAATGAGAAACGTGATCAATTCAAGAATCAATGTAGAAGAGTGGAGAATCAAGTGAATACACAACTAGAGACTGATGTTGAAGTTGTATCAAACCAAAGAAAAGCACTTTCTTGGTTATTTAAGGTGATTAATGGCCCTATCGTGGGCTTGATCATTATGTGTGTCGTTCTGACCTTCACATCTCCATATTTTCTTACAACACGAAATATCAATAATATTCTTGTTCAAAGCGCAGATATTGGAATTCTTGCTGCGGGACAAGCTCTGGTCATTTTGATCGGCGGCATCGACCTTTCAGTTGCTGCAATTATGACCGTGACGATGATGTTCTCAGCATGGCTCTTCAAATTCCAAGGCGTTCCATTTGTACCTGCACTTGTTGCAGGACTTATCCTTGGTGCGTTGATTGGGCTTGTAAATGGTTTGCTCATCTCATACGGAAAGGTTCAGGCATTTGTAGCGACGTTAGCGACAATGTCTGCCTGTCTAGGCATGGCATTGGTAATTACCAATGGAAACACAATCAATACCTTCCCAGAGTGGTTTGCAGGATTGACTGCCGATGCTGCTCCACTCGTTCCTGTCCAAGCAATTTTGCTGGCATTTGTCTTTATATCTTTGGGATTTTGGCTCCGTTTTCGCCCAGCAGGACGTGCGCTTTATGCAATCGGTGGAAATGAAGAAGTGGCGCGCCTCTCCGGGCTTCCAGTAAAACGCCTCAAGACATTCGTCTATGTGGTTTCTGGCTTTTTAGCGGCACTTTCTGGATGGATCAATATCTCGCTTCTCGATTCGGCACAACCAACTGCAGGATCTAGCTACCTGTTAACGGTAATTGCTGTGGTGGTTATTGGTGGCGCCTCACTTTCCGGTGGTGTGGGTTCAATGGGTCAGACATTTATAGGCCTACTCATTATCGGTGTGCTCAATGCTGGTCTTGCACTTCTTCACGTCAATCCAAATCTTCAGCAGGTCGTGATTGGCGCAGTGATCTTGGGAGCAGTCCTTACAGACCGTAATCAATTTGGAATGAACTTTAACTTTCTAAAGAAGAAGGCGAAGTAATGACGACCGAACTTTCAAAAGATTTTTTGCTTGAAGCACAACGCCGTATGGTGCGCATTCGTCTCTTTGATGAACGTGCATCCAAGATGGTTAAGCGTGGGCAGATTCCTGGCACTGTGCATACAAGCATCGGGCAAGAGGCTCAAGTTGTTGGTGCCTGTATGGCACTCGGCGATCAGGATTACATGACGGGTAATCACCGTTCACATGGACATCCAATCGGAAAAGGATCTCCACTCTCTCCTTTAATGGCAGAGCTCGTTGGAAAAGCTACAGGCGTCTGCAAAGGCCGTGGGGGCTCTTTGCATCTTGCGGACTTCAGCGTTGGGTCATTAGGCGAATCAGGAATTGTGGGTTCATCTATTCCAATCGCAACCGGCGCTGCTCTGTCATCAAAAGTTCTCAACAACGGAAAAGTCTCATTGGCATTCTTTGGAGATGGTGCAGCAAATCAAGGCAATCTTTATGAGTCAATGAACTTGGCTGGAATCTGGAAGCTCCCAGTAATTTTCTTATGTGAAAACAATCTCTATGCACTCTCTACCCCTGCGCATACTGTTACAAGCGGTGTTATCGCATCACGAGCAGCAGGCTTCGATATCCCAGGAATCCGCATTGAGAATGGCCAGAACTTCCTCGATGTATTTAACGTTGTAAAGACTGCTGTTGACAGAGCCCGTAAGGGTGAAGGCCCATCATTGATTGAAGTAGTCACATATCGTTTCAACGAGCACTCCGAGGGACTCCGTCTAGGTGTTGATTACCGAGATCAAGATGAAAAAGCTGAGTGGCTAGCGAAGGATCCCATCGTTATTTTCCGTGACCATCTTATTAAAGAGGGTATTGCGACAGCAGACGAACTTGATGCGATCTATGCAGCGGTAGAACTCGAAGTCGAAGAAGCCTTCGAGTTTAGCCAATCAAGCCCTTTCCCAGATCCAACAGATCCATATGAAAATCTCTATACAGAACCATTCGAGGTGTACGCGTGAAATCAGTAATGAGTTATCTAGGTGCAATCGGCGCGGCGCAACGCGAGGCGATGGATGCAGATGACCGTGTTGTAATTATTGGAGAAGACGTGGAAGCAAACGTCTACGGAACAACTGGAGCCGGTAAGGCACGTGCTGCCGAAGGTGACTTCTTGCAACGTTACGGCAAGAACCGTATTCGCAATACACCTATTTCAGAGGAAATCATCGTTGGTGCGGCTGCAGGAGCTGCGATGACAGGGCTTCGTCCTATCGTTGATCTTTCATATTCATCATTCACATATCTAGCAATGGATCAATTTGTAAATCAGATTGCAAAGAATCGATTTATGTTTGGTGGTCAGGCATCTATCCCTGTGGTCTTTAGATCAGCAATGTTCTATGGGCTCAACACAGGTGCACACCACTCTGATCGCCCATATCCCATGTATATGAATGTCCCAGGTTTGAAAATCATCACTCCAGCTTCTCCTAGTGATGCTAAGGGCCTTCTTCGTTCCGCAATTGATTGCGACGACCCAGTATTGATATTTGAAGCCTGTCCGCTCTGGCCGATGAAGGAAGAAGTGGAAGAAGATGAGTATTGGATTCCATTGGGCGTAGGTCGCACTTTGCGTGAAGGTTCAGATATCACAATTGTTGCTATCTCTGGAGCTGTCCCCGAGGCAGTTGCTGCAGCTGATGAACTCGCAAAAGAGGGCATATCTGTGGAGGTATTTGATCCACGTACCTTGGTTCCAATGGATGTCGAAGGCATCATGAAGTCAGTTGCCAAGACAGGACGACTAGTTGTTGCAGATCCTGCCCACCAAACATGTAGCGCTGCTGCTGAAATCTCAGCACTTGTTGCAGAGCACGGTTGGGATTCACTGAAAGCTCCTATAAAGCGTGTAACGACTCCAGATACACAAATTCCATTTAGTCCTGCTTTAGAGAAGCACCTCTATCCAAATCGAGTATCTATCGCAGCTGCAGCGCGATCCATCCTTCAAGTTTCACAACCAGTCTAGAGAAAGAGAAGAAAATGCGAGTAGAAGTATTACTTCCCCAGTGGGGTATGGGAATGAGCGAAGGTGTCATTTCCTTGTGGCTAAAAAAAGTTGGCGACTCCGTCAAAGAAGACGAGCCGATTGCACAAGTAGAGGCAGAGAAAGTTGAAGAAGAGTTGACCGCTCCTGCAACTGGAACTCTCACTGAAATATTGGTTCCTGCGGGAGATACTGCTGAAGTCCGAACAGTTGTAGCGATTATCGAAACAGCATAAGTATGGAAAATTATGACGTAATCATCATTGGCGGCGGAGTCAATGGTGTCGGTATTGCCCAAGAAGCTGCGCTTCAGGGATACCGCACCCTGCTCCTTGAACAAGATGATCTGTGCAGTGGCGTCTCGGCTTGGTCTGGGCGATTAGCGCACGGTGGATTACGTTATTTGGAGCATTTTGATTTTGCACTTGTGCGCGAATCGTTACTCGAAAGAGAGCGCCTCGTGAAAAATGCGCCGCATCTTGCAAAGCATGTTCCTTGGATTATGCCGGTTTACAAGCACAGTAAGCGCGGACCAAACCTAGTTCGACTTGGAATGATTCTCTTCGACATTCTCTCCTTCGATAAGGCCGCTCCTCGACACAAGTTCCTCAATCGAAAGAAGACCATCGAAGCCTTTCCCGCTATTGAAAGCAACGGCCTTAAAGGTGGCTTCCACTATTGGGATGGACAAATTGAGTTAGCAGAGCGGCTCTGTGTTGAAGTAGCTCTCGATGCGATGGCACATGGCGCACAGATTAAAACTCACTCACGAGTTGAGTCACCCATCATGGAAGGCAAGCGCGCGGTTGGCGTAAATTACAGAGACCTGATTGCGAATGAAATTCACACTGCATACGCACCAGTTATTTACAACGTTGCTGGGCCTTGGATTGATCGAGTATTCCAAAAGAGCGCCGAAATCGCTGTACAGCCACGACTCAACGGGGGTACAAAAGGTTCACATTTAATTGTCGATGCATTCCCAGGGGCTCCGAAAGAAGTTATTTACTACGAGACACGTACTGATGGTCGCCTCATTCTTGTTATTCCTTGGCTTGGCAAATACATGCTCGGTACTACAGATATCCGCTGGGAGAATGATCCAGACGATGCGCGATGCGATATCGGCGAACTTGAGTACATGCTCAGCGAAGTAAACGCACTTGTCCCTGAGGCGCAATTAACTATTGATGACGTTCTTTACACCTATAGCGGGGTCCGACCACTTCCTTACGAGCCCAATAAAGATGAATCAGCTGTTACAAGAACTCACATCCTCTTTGATCACACAAAGCACGGAGTCGAGGGGCTCGTAACTGTAGTAGGCGGAAAACTCACAACATTTAGACAACTAGCAGAGGATGCTGTTGTCGATTTGAGTAAGCGCTTGAACGGTAAGAAAATAAAGTCGAAGACCCGTAATCGAGCCTTGCCAGGCGGAAAGTTTAAGAGTCTTGATGATTTAATTTCTGAACTAGAACTTTTAGGTGCCCCACCTAGCGTGGCCAAGAGACTTGCGCAGATATACGGATCTAGATCACTAGAAATCTGGAGTATTGCCGAACTTGATAGCTCAGCAGGTGAGTTGATCGAGCCAAAAATTGGTCTGACTCGCGCAGAGGTTGAATTTGTCTTAGCCGAGGAATTTCCAAAGACTCTTGCTGATCTGATGGCGCGCCGATTGATTCTTGCATTTGAAGGTGGCCATGGGCTTAATGTTGTAGAGAAGATTGCCCAGATTGCAGCTAGCAAATTGGGCTGGTCTACCGCTGAGACTTTAAATCAAATTGCAGGGTACAAGACTTGGTTAGATCACCTTGCAATCCCAGATATTAATGGCCCGCGTTCTACACATTTTGGTGCAAAGAAGTTAAGCGAATCAAAATGAGTTCAAAACGCTACCTTCTTGTCATTGATGCAGGTTCATCAAGTGTTCGCTCACTTATCGTTGATGATTCCGGCACCATTGTTGGTGAAGGCAGAGAGCAAGTTTCATGGAAACATCGGAACCCAGGATGGGCTGAACTAGATCCCGTAATCCTCTGGAAATCGACCCGTCAAACAATTCTTGATGCAGTCATCGATGCGGGTATCCCTGTTTCACAGATTGCAGCGGCAGGAATCACCAGTCATCGTGAAACAATCATGATTTGGGATAAGAAGTCAGGCAAACCTGCTCACGATGCACTTGTTTGGATTTCAAATCAGACTGATGAAATTATTGAAAAGTGGAATAAGGATGGATTGGGCCCAGACTTCAAGTCACGCACTGGGCTTCATAATGACTCATTCTTTTCTGCCGGCAAAGTTGCTTGGCTTATTGAGAATGTAGATGGATTACAAGGCAAAATAAATTCTGGACAATATATTGCTGGCACAGTTGACACTTGGCTGTCTTGGAATCTCAATGGAAGAAAAGTTCACGCAACAGACCCTTCATGTGCATCACGAACTGCACTCTTTAATATTCACAATCTGAGTTGGGATGAGGATCTTCTTGGAAAGCTTGGAATCCCATCCAAAATTTTCCCTGAAGTCTTACCTTCAGATGGTGACTTCGGACAAGTCGACCGAAGCATCCTTGATGCCGATATCCCAATTCGAGCAATCTTGGCCGATCAACAATCTGGAATGTTTGGACAAGCGTGTTTCGAAGAAAACTCACTCAAAAATACATTTGGGACTGCAGGCGTTCTTACAGTTAATGTTGGAGATTCTCCCCGTGAAATAGAGGGGCTAACGACATCGGTAGCTTGGAATGTAAAGAATTCAGTGAAGTACGAAGTTGAAGGCGTGGTTTTCCATAGCGGGCAGACTATTCAATGGCTCCGAGACAACCTTGGTGTGTATGCACCCGCAAATCGAATTGATGAAATAGTGAAGTCCGTCAATAGCAATGGTGGCGTTTACATCGTTCCTGCACTTGGTGGGTTAGCAGCACCATATTGGGACCGCAAGGCGCGTGCTTCAATTCAAGGCCTTTCACTGGATACCTCTGCCGCGCACCTTGTTCGCGCCGCCGTGGAAGCTATGGCTTTTCAAACCCTCGACATTGTTGAAAAACTCACTGACTTTAAAGTGGACTCGTTCAAAGTCGATGGTGGTGCAGCGAGTTCAAATTTCCTATGCCAATTCCTCGCGGATGTAACAGGGCTACAAATCCAACGACCTTTTGAACTCGAACGCACAGCACTGGGTACTGCTTATGTTGCCGGTCTAGGTGTTGGAATTTGGGAGAGTTTAGAAGAAATCAGCGGTAATTGGAGTGCAGAAAGGATCTTTGAACCCGTCCTCAAAGATTCGGCTCGAGAAAAACTAAGAAGCGAATGGAAAGAAGCAGTTCATAGAACTCTTACTGGAGGCGGAAGAAAGTGATTCAGACTAAGAACACCGGCAATGGAACAGCGGTAATCTCAACTCGAGAGATTATGGAACGTGCTCAACGAGAGGGGTGGGCTGTTGGTGGATACAACATGCACAATCCTGAGACAACACAGGCCCTGCTAAAAGCTGCAGAAATTTCTCAGTCTCCAATTTTCATGCAAGTGGGACGCGCGATTATTCCCCACATGGGGCTTAAGGCCGCCTTTGAGATGACTAAGCGCATCACCGATGAATCTGATGCGGCGTTCATCATCCACCTTGATCACGGAAGTGAAGAGGAAGTAATCGAGGCAATCAACTTAGGATTCAAATCAATTATGTTCGATGGCGCTCACTACCCATTCGAAGAAAATATTCGCATTACAAAAGAAATCGTGAAGCGATGCCATGACAATGATGTGTATGTAGAAGCTGAGCTTGGCAAGATTCCAGATGTTGGCCAAAAGGTAAATTGGCAAGACTTCTACACCGATGTAGACGAGGCCGAGCGCTATGCCAATGAAACCGGAATTGATTCACTAGCAATCTCTTGTGGAATCGTGCACGGTGTAATGCCAGACCTCGCTCCTGAACCACTGGCACTTGATGTTGTACGCAACATCAGAAAAGTAGTCTCAATTCCCCTAGTAATGCACGGAGCTTCAGGGGTACCAGACCTCGAGATTCAAGCTGTGATTGCAGCTGGCGTAAGCAAAATCAATGCTGACACTGATCTTCGCTTTGCCTTCCGCAAAGGCATTCAAGATGTGTGGGCAAAGGGCGACGCTCAACTGGAAGTTGCAATGTCTAAAGGTCGTGAATATATGACTGAAGCAACTGCAAAGAAGATGATTCTCTTTGGTTCAGCAGGCCAGACAACGATAAATTCACGGCTCTCCTCGGATACGAGTCGCAAATGGTAATCGGAGAGAATTTACTGCTGTCTACAGGTACTGCAACTCCTCTCAAGGGGATACGTAAAGTCGCTGCTCGCAGAATGGTTCAAGCTTGGCAAGCGCCGGTATTTCATCTATCTACCGATGTTGCGACGGAGAATGCGCTCCTGGCTGCTAAGAAAGAATCTGGAACAACTGTTACCGATGTACTAATTCAAGCAGTTGCTGAGGCGCTCCGAGAGAACCCAGCTATCAACGCTCATTACAGTGAGGAAATCGTTACAACTTTCTCCGAAATCAATATAGGTATCGCAGTCGCAACAGAAGCAGGATTAGTTGTTCCAGTAGTTCATAACGTTGGTGCAGATAATCTTGCAGAAATCGCCGGTAAACGCGCAAACGTTGTCACCAAGGCACGCGAGGGAAAACTTTCAATGCCTGATATCGAGGGAGCAACCTTTTCAATTTCGAATTTGGGAATGTTGGGTATCGATAGCTTTGACGCAATTGTGAATCCTCCACAAGTGGCAATACTTGCAATCGGATCGACACGCGAGATTCCTGTGGTGCACAACTCAGAGGTGGTCATCCGCAAGATTGCGAATTTCACTTTATCTTGTGATCACAGAGCTATTGATGGTGCTACGGGGGCAAAATTCCTATCAACGCTCCGTAATTATGTAGAAAAAGTCTGAGGCCAGCTGTGAAGATCGAGAAGATTCTCTCGCCCTATGGTCAGATGAAGCTCATTGATGGTCCAAGTTTCCAAGCCCCAGAAAATGAAATAGAAGTTGCACCAAGACTTCTTCGTTACTCCATCGAGAAATCAGCGGGAACATTTGCTCGTATTTATCGCCCACAAAGGACAGTTGCCCTAACAAGTCGCGATAAATCTACCAATGGCTATAGCAGCGCACTGTTACAGGCTGAGAATCTGGGTTTCACCCCTGTTGTCAGATCTCCAGGAGGCAGAGCTGTTGCTTACCACGAAGAGTCACTTGTTCTCGATGTCATGTCACACGATCCCAATCCACATGAGCTGATAAATAAACGATTTGAAGCTATTGGGGAGATCTTTATAGAGACTTTTGATCGGCTAGGCATTCATGCAGAACTTGGACAGGTTCCTCGAGAATTTTGCCCAGGGAAATACTCTGTTATCAGCCAGAATGTAAAACTAGTTGGTACAGCACAGAGAATCATGCGAGGTGGCTGGTTAATCGGCGCTTCAGTAATTGTTCGTAATGCGGCACCTATTCGAGAAGTATTAAATAACGTATATCGGGCGCTTGATTTAGATATGGACCCCAGCACTGTTGGCTCTCTCAATGAGATCAACTCGACTATTTCAGTAGATGAAGTAACTACTGCCCTAATTGCAACGTTGAAAGAACATTTTGCAATAATGGATATAGATCTCTCAATGAATTTCGAGCATAAAAATAGCCAACTAGTAGGTGCGTAATGGGTGCTCTTGAGCGCGCACAAGAGCTAATTCAGCTCGCGGATCCAGATAAGACACTTCCACAATGCGAAATCAGACAGATTGAGATTGGCCCTGATGCACTTTTTACCGTGGAGCATGTCGTTGAACGTTTTCTTCCCCTCGATTCAGAAATCGGGCTAGTTGTAGATAAGAAAATGATTTTTCGTCAGCAAGAAGATTCCAAGAAAATGGTCTTCGACGTTTTATCGAAAAAGTTCAAAGTACAAATTATCGAACTAGATGATGGTTACCCAGAGCTGCATGCCTCTGAAGATGTGATCGCTGTATCTGCCGAGAAAGCGACAGGTCTTGATGGCCTTGTCTCTCTTGGTGGGGGAACCATTACCGATATTGGAAAGATGACCTCGGTGGCACTTGGTGGAATCCCACATATTGCAATTCAGACAGCTGCATCCGTGGACGGCTTTACCGACAATGTTTCGGTCATTCTTATAAATGGAGTGAAACGTACTGTCCCTTCGCGTTGGCCGGAGGCTCTTATTGCCGATACGACTCTTATTGCAGAAGCCCCAACACTTATGAACCGAGCAGGATATGGCGAGATAAATTCAATGTTTACCGCTCCTGCCGACTGGCGGATTGCTGCCCTACTTGGCTTCGAGAAGAAATTTCATTGGGGACCAATTCAACTTCTGCAAGGCGTTGGCGAGGGAATCGAGGAATGGTCTCCTGGCCTTCGCAATTCAGATATTGATTCAACTGAGAAATTGGTAAATGCGCTAGCAGTTCGAGGAATTGTTACTGGAGTAGCTGACACCACCGCATGTCTTTCTGGCATAGAACACCTGGTTTCACATATGTTAGATATGTATCAAGGAGCAAACCATCTAACTATTGGACAACATGGCGCACAGGTAGGCGTTGGTTCTGTCTATGCTGCCTCCATCTGGGATTTAATCTTTCAAAAGTTCTCTTCGACTCCAGTAACACTTTCGAAATTTCCAGATAAAGCCGCTCTGAAAACAAAGGTCTTTGAAACTTTTCAGTCATTAGATTCGACAGGACTAGTTGCTCAAGAGTGCTGGAAGGATTATGAGAAAAAGATTGATCATTGGATATCACATTTCGAAGTTATCGAAAGTGTCCTGAAGAACTGGTCATCTCATGCTGCAGAGTTAAGGGCGCTCATCAAGACCCCCGAAGAGATTGTGCACGGATTAATCTCATCCGGCTCTCCTGTCTCATTCCAAGATCTCGAACCCGTCATTTCGGGACAAGTGGGGCGCTGGGCAGTTTCAAATTCTCACCTTATGCGCAATAGATTTGTGGGAATCGATTTATTAGAATTCTTAGGAATGTGGAATGAAGCGGAAATAGATTGGGTATTTTCAAGGACAGCTCAAGTCATTAAATCGCTGGGAGCAAATGCATGATTCGTGATCTAGCCATCGGTGTCGATGCATCAACAACAGGTGCAAAGGCAGTTATTTGGGGGCCTGATGGGACTCCAGTTTCACAAGCGAAATCGATGTACCCCCTGAGCACCCCGCAACCTGGCTGGGGAGAACAGAATGCAGAGGATTGGTGGGAAGCAACCGCCAACTCAGTCCGACGAGCAGTTCAAACTGTTGATACATCCCGAATTGCAGCAATTTCTATTACTCATCAACGAGAAACTTTTGTATGTGTAGATAAAGATGACAATCCGCTTCGCCCAGCGATGTTATGGCTCGACTCAAGAGCTGTAGACGAAGTAGAGAAATTTGGTACAGATCGAGTCCATGAGATTACGGGCAAGCCAGTTAATCTGACTCCAGCTTGGTACAAACTCTTGTGGTTACAACAGCACGAGCCAGAAACTATTGAACGCACCTCAAAAGTTACAGATGTGCAAGGATTTATCGTCAATCGACTTACTGGTGATTGGGTAACTTCATACGGTTCAGCTGATCCACTGGGTGTGATTGATATGGCGACATTCGATTACAGCGATGAACTACTCAGTCAGGCTCGCCTCAAGCGTGAACAATTTGCGCGGCTCGCGGCACCGGGTGAAATTATTGGATCAGTAAGTGATGCAGTTGCTGAAGATCTTGGTTTACCCAAGAATCTACCTGTTGTTGCAGGTTTGGGCGATGGTCAGAGCGCGCAACTTGGAACAGGTGCGATTTCACCAGGAAGTTATTACCTCAATCTTGGCAGTGGTGTTGTTTCAGGAACCATCTCTGACAGATATGCTTTTAACAAAGCTTTCCGAGTTCTCGCAGCAGGCATCCCTGGAGAATATACATTTGAAACTTTTATTGGCGGCGGCACATTTAATCTCCAGTGGTTCATCGACAAATTTGCTGGAGTAGATACAAAAGCTCTGGGACTAGAGCTCTCACCCGAACAAGTCTTAGAGACAGCTGCAGCTCAATTACAACCGGGTTCAGAGGGCTTAATGGCCCTTCCATATTGGACTGGTGCACTCACACCATTTTGGGATCATCATGCTCGAGGTGCTCTGCTTGGATTTACTGGTCGCCATGGAAAATCCCATGTGTATCGAGCAATTCTTGAAGGAATTGCATTCGAGCAACGATTCCTAACTGAAGGTGCTGAAAAAGCTACAAATACCCCCGTTTCTGAGGTGATCGCACTTGGTGGTGGATCCCGTAGCAAAGTTTGGTGTCAAATAATTGCTGATGTCATGCAGCGCCCAGTGAAAGTGGTGCGCGAATCAGAGTCCACATGTCTTGGTACAGGAATGTTAGCCATGGCAGCAGTTGGAATCCATAGAGATATCCGCTCTGCAGCTCGCGCAATGAGCGGGGTATCTCAACCATTTGAACCGGATGCAGCTCGTATCGGCGTCTATCAAGAACTTTATGAGGCTTACCGAATGATTTATCCCGCCCTGCGAGATGTATTTCCAGCGATTAGTAAAGCGATTGCAAAGAATCCATGAGCTCCACAAAAGTGATGAAAGATTACAAAGGCTACATCTTTGATCTCGACGGAACTATCTACTTAGAGGATAACTTGCTTCCCGGAGCGCAAGATTTAATTAAGACCTTGAGAGAACAAAATCGGAAAGTAATATTTTTAAGTAATAACCCCACAAAAGATCCTCAAATGTATGCAGATAAGTTAACCAGACTTGGAATCCCAACTGATGCGACTGATGTAATAAACACTGTAACTGTAATGGTTCTTTGGCTACAAGAGAATGCAATTGGTAAGAAAATCTACGCGATTGCCGAGGCACCATTAATTAATGCAATTAAAGCAGCTGGTTTTGAATACTCAGAAAACCCAGAAGAAATCGATATTGTCATTGCATCGTATGATCGCGATTTCCACTGGAAGAAGTTTCAAATCGCTTTCGATGCGCTTTGGTTCTATAAACGCGCACGACTTGTCGCAACTAACCCTGATCAATTCTGTCCTCTGCCAGGGGGTCGTGGTGAAGTTGATGCAGGGCCAGTGATTGCCGCACTTGAATCTTGTACTGGAATTAAATGTGAAGCTAATGTAGGTAAACCAAACAAATTAATGGCTGAACTGGTTTTTACACATGCCAATTTGAAGCCTAATGAGTGCATTATTATTGGAGATCGCCTTTATACAGATATTGCGATGGGACATGCTTCTGGCATGGATTCGGCTTTGGTCTTCACAGGTGAAACCACGCCCAGAATGCTTGAAGAGGCTGATATCGCGGCTCGTCCTACCTACACGCTTAATAATGTGAGAGAAGTACTTGCTCTTTAGGAAGGTAATCTTGGGCAGTGCCTCAATACAAAGTAGCAATTGTCGGAGCTGGCCCAGCGGGCTACTTCGCAGCACTAGCGCTACAGAATCTTCAGACCGAGGAACTTCAATTTTCAATCGACATGATTGAACGCTTGC
>Ga0114959_10003195_pt1 | contig 12965 bp, 7 predicted proteins | sample C_130625_EF_Meta_FD_87317 | JGI IMG/M metagenome (GOLD analysis project Ga0114959, IMG submission 87317) | Freshwater microbial communities from Lake Croche, Canada to study carbon cycling - C_130625_EF_MetaG | ecosystem: Environmental > Aquatic > Freshwater > Lake | place: Lake Croche, Canada...
CATGATGTAGATCTATTATTTGGTGCCTTAGAGGACCAAGATGCACCCAAATCAAGCACGCATTATGCCGAGCAAATCCACAATCGTAGCTATGGACAAAAAGATGCTGCTTTAGCCATGATTAATGACGGGCCGTTATTGCCCAGAGGCCAAGAGGGATCTTTAATGGCGGAATTAAGTCCCGAGTCTAAAGAGCGTGTTGGCCGGATGAGTGAGCAAGCAGAAAAAATAAAAACGCAAGCGCTTGATAAGAAAGCCGCTGTCTTAGCAACGCAAGCGCAGAACCAAGCAACGGACGCGCCAAAGATCATCGACCGTCAGCTTGGAGAAGTCGAGGCAATCACAGCTGAAATGACGGAGATATTTTTATCGAGTCAACCGAACTCAGCGCGCTTGATTGAGCTTGTGAAGCGCACTCAAGAGCTCGCCTTAGAAGAAAGAAAAAAAGCATTCAACAACTTACAAGAACTTTTGAAAAAAAATAACATTGACATTAAAAGTGCCATCAAGAAAAACCAGCAAGATGGTATTGGACCTCCTTCAAGAAAGTTGCAAAAGACCTTACTCATCTTGCAAGGAACATTACAAAAAGGTTTGATTGATCAAGAAAAATATGCAGAATTAGAGAAAAAAGTTCTTCAGGGTCTACTCAAGCAAAACATGGCCTATCGAAAAACAGCACACTTTATGCCGCAATCAAATGCTTTAATTGAGCCCAAGTTATTGGGTCAACAGATCATGCAATATTTTCAAACTGAAGAATCAGCAAAGACCTCATTACAAGGAGTTGACTGGCTAGGTGCAGATTTAGAAGGTGTCAATCTGCGCGAAAAAAACTTAAGTGGTGTATTTTTAGATGGCGCCAATTTACAAAATGCCCAATTAGAGGGTGTCAATCTACTGGATGCAACATTGACGTATGCCAACTTAGCTAATGCTAATTTACGGGGTGCTAACTTAGAAAACTGTAATTTTGGAGCGGCGAATTTAGAGGGCGCTGACTTTGCGGGCGCCAATTTAAAAAATGCTATTTTTGATAAGGCGCATGTATCTAGAGCAAACTTTTCTAAAGCACAAATGACTGCATGTTCATTCATTGGTGCGAAGTTATTTGAGGTTAATTTTTCAGAGGCCACTTTAGATAAAAGTAAATTTTTAGGCATTAAGATTGATGCTGAGATTGATAGCGCCATATTCGATCAAGACTTTGAGATGCCAGAGCAGAAATATGAGCCAATTGTATTAACGGGTTCTTTGTTCACTCAGGCAAAGATTAATAGTGCGATTTTTCTTGCTTGCGCTGGACAGAGTATTAATTTCATAGAAGCGCAGATTGAGAAAACTTCCTTCATTGATTGTCAATTTCATCAGAGTGACTTTTCACGGGCGCATTTAGTCTCGGTTAATTTTGTGATGGCGAGTTCTTTGCAAAAATCTAATTTTTCAAATGCAGTCATCCAAAGTTGTTTTTTGCGGGAGATTGATTTGAGCTTTGCTAATTTTCAAGAAGCGGATATGAAAAAGACGAACTTTAGTTTATCCAATATGACTAATTTGAATGCCAAGCGCTCGAACGTATCGCAGGCACGCTTTGACCGTACGCAATTATTAGGAAGTAATTTTGAAGATGCGCAAATGAATAGTGCGTTTTTTCAAGGGGCATTTTTATCGCAGGCCAATTTTTCTAGGGCAGACTTATCGCTAGCTGACTTTACCAAAGCGCACATCGATTTGACAACTATCTTTAAAGATGTCAAGTTGGAATACACCAAATTAAAACAAGAATAGAGGCGATCCATGTTTTCAAATAATATGATGGTGATGAATATGGGGTTTCCTGATGTATGTCTCATGCCAGGGCCTATACCCATTCCTATCCCGTATCCGAATATCTCGATGACATCATTGGCGATCCCTACGGTAACGAATGTTTTAATTGGCTTTACACCAGCACAGAATATGTTGAGTATGGTGACGATGTCTTTAGGAGATTTGGGGATTGGGGTGGCTTGTGGAATGTGTTTTGGGCCTACATTTCCAATACTTGGGTCATTCACCACCTTGGTCGGTTGTGCGCCTATGACACGTATGACCTCCATGAATATACAAAATTTATCGAATTGTCCAGGTATGTCATTAGTCCCTGGGCAGTTCACCACCCTATGTCTTGCACCATAAATCATTATTAATGGCATGAAGGAAAAATATCATGGCTCAGTCTGAATTAAGTTGGTATCAATTTAGTTGTTCAAGTTCTCAAAAAGTGGACTTTCAAGTAGCTTCTATTGATGGACAGGAGGCTTTGGGGACAACATATCGTTTTGTAATTGATCTGGTTTCCAGTAATCTCCATATAGATTTGGGAGAGTTAATCCAAAAAAGTGCCACACTCGTTTTATCACCATGGAATGCTGCTCAAACCACCTTTAATGGCATGATCACGCAGGCGGAGTCATTTGAGCATGTTGCGGGTGAGAAGATGATGTACCGAGTTATTTTAGAGCCTAGAGTTGCACAATTGGCGGATTCGATTTTAAATGCAGCTTACTCGAATGATATTTTGGGTCTTTCAACAGCAGATATTTTAAAAAAAATTCTTGAGCGTAATGGCTTTAACAATGGGGTAGATTTTGATCTCTCCAAATTGAGTGCTCCGGCACGTAAGCGTGTATTTGTGATGCAGTATCAAGAGAGTGATTTAGATTTTATGCATAGGTGGTGTGAGTTTGAGGGGATTTTTTATTACTTCATACAAGACCCGGATAAAAAAATCGAGAAGATTATTTTTATTGATAACAATAGTAGTTTTTCAACCAATGCAGTTGCTTTAAAATTTCGACCTTACGGTTCGATTGCCATTGATCAATATCAAAGCTCATTGACCAAGTTAAGTGAGGCGCACAGGGTGGTTACGCGTGAAGTGCATGTGCAAAACTATAACTTCAGAAAGTCACAAAATGACATCTCAGCAAAGAAGTCTGACCCTAATCTTTCTTGGGGCAAGCGGATGTGGTTTGGTGGAGATTTTCGGGACAATAATGAAGCCAATCATTACGCAAAAATACGTTTTGAATCCTTACAAGTTGATCAGTTAAAGGTCACGGGTCGCGGTTTTGCAACGGGTATTTATCCTGGTTCGAAGGTATCGATAGACGATCATCCAAGAGGTAATTTAAATACGAGTTTTCGGGTGACCTCAGTGCACCATCAGGGGAGTCAGGCGGGTTTTGGAATCCAAACGCGTACTGATGCAGCAGACGTGGAAAATAATTTTTACCAATCAGAATTTATAGCCATACCAGAGGCAACCCCATTTCGAATGGCGATTAAAACGCCGCGTCCGATGATTGCAGGGTACCTACCCGCCATTGTGCAATCGGATATGAGAGGTAATGCAGATTTAGATCGTTGGGGGCGTTACCGGGTTAAATTGGTATTTGAAAACTCTGGCGAAGTATCCACGCGCGTGCGTTTAGCAACACCCTATAATTCGCCGAGCGATTTGGGGCAGTCTGGCATGCATTTCCCATTATTGCCCGATAGCGAAGTGATGTTGACCTTTATGGATGGGGACCCAGATCAGATGGTGATTGCAGGGGCTTTAAATAACTCTCAATCATTATCGCCAGTCAATCACAATAACCCAGCTAAAAATCGCATGCTCAGCAAAATTGGTAATGAAGTGCACCTCGATGATGACGATAAGACATCTGGGGTAAGAATACGATCTGCCAAAGGGAGTGGCATGTTCTTTATTGGGTCATTTGGTGGGAACTTTGATTAAAGCTTTTTTGAAGTCGCGTTAGAAGGTGTTTCTTTTTTACAAATAATACCTATTTTGGAGATTAAAAGCAGTATTTTTTTGCTGATTTCATTTTGATAAATAGGTCAATATGTTAAAATAAATCAATAATTTACTGAAAAATCTTAATTAATAGGATCAAATATAAATGGATAGAATGAGTCTAATTAAACCTATTTATTGGAAAGAGGGTATTTTCTTACAGCCCCAACATTTTCAATACAACGATTTATATCATTCATCCACGTACTCTAAATTATTTAGCTTAACTAGATCGAGCCCTTACGGGGTTTTAAACCTGGAAATTATTGCAGAGCGATTAAGTGCTGGTTTTATAGAGTGTCGTCACTTTGACGCTATCTTACCCGGTGGGATTTGGGTTAATCTCCCAGAAAACGCTGTATTGCCGGCTCGACAAATCACGGAAATAGCGCAGCGAAATGGCACTTTGACGGTTGCAGTGGGCTTACCCAAGTTGCTACCAGGAACTGCTGCCGTTGCCCAGAACGGTATGGATGGCACTTTTGAGATTCCAAGTGAACATGCTTCTTTACCGAATTTATACGACGATGCTCCTGCATTAGAAATCAATCAATTGTGGTATCGCTGTCGTTTTTTAATTGGCGATGAGATTGATGCTGCAAAAGACATGCACATTTTGACGATTGCGAGATTGATTGTTGAAAACGGTGCGGTATCCTTGGACAGAAATTTTGTACCGGCTTGTTTGAATCTTGGTGGCAGTAAGTTACTCTTTGAAAAAATACGCGCGATTGATGAATATTTAAATACGTATGCGCGTGGCTTAGAAGGTTTGGCCACGCCTTGGCGCATGAATCATGAGGTTTTAGATTCTGAGGCTTTAAAGCATCGACTCGTACTGGCGGAGATCAATCAAGCGATTACTCAAACTGAGCATCGCATGGAAGAGAATTTAAATCCGAGTTGGATTTTTGAAGTTCTTTTAGTGATGTTGACACGCCTATCTTCCTTGACGGGTTTGCAGTTACCAAGGTTACCTGCTTGGAATCATGATGATCCCTTGCGAGCCTTTGCTCAAATCACAGATATTTTGCATGCCTTATTAGATCAATTACGCAGTGGCCCAGATAGTGTGGCTATGTTTCATGCAAAGACTGGATGGCATGAGGCGCTTGTGCCTAAAGCAACACAGGTTGGAGATTTTGTAGTTTATTTAGTCGTACAAGATATCTCAGAGCAGGAGTTTAATAAGCTAGGTGTGCCAAAAGTGGCATCACTCATGCGTATAGAAACTGTTGTGAGTAGAGCTTTGCCAGGCGTGAAAATGGAACGTGTTAGTCGTATCCCTTATGGCTTAGGTGATGGAACGGATCATTTTATTTGGCGGATAGATACCTCAGATGATCTTTGGTTTGAGGCTAACGCCAACGGCGTCGTATGTTTGCATTGGCTTGATTTACCGATGAAGTGTAAGGTCAAGTTAGTATTTTTTAGAACCAATTCAAGTTAGAACTCATTTTAATAGCGGATAACTGCCTAAGCACTCATATGAAATTACGAATTTATTTATTCATGGTGGTGATGACATTGAGTCTATTGGGATGCTCTTCGACGAAGATTGATCCCAAGGCGGAAGCCTTGTCAAAAACCAATTACACCTATGACAAAAACGGTGTCAAATTATTTGTTCGCTCCTCTAAAAACCTCAATTTAGTCAATAGTAAGCAATACACCTTGGCGTTAACCATCGTCCAGGTAAATTCCCTCAAGGCAGCAACGACATTACTCAAAAAAGAGGATGTACTCAATGATTTAGTGATTGGTAAGACGGTTACTGATCCCTCGATCATTGCGACAGATCGCTTAATTATTAGCCCTGAAGCGAATGAGTGGGTGCGGTTGATGCGTCGAACGGATACGCAAGCGATAGTGATCTTTGCGAGTTACTATGATGCGATGTTGGAAAAGAAAGTACGTCAATTTGCGATTCCTGTTGAAATCGACTCTTCTGGATATATATTTAAAACCTACACGGCAAATGTAGTACCACTACAGTTAATCGTAGATTTAGCGGACACATCAATCAATGAAATCCGGGCGATTGACAAGAACGACGATATAGAAGACCCCCTTGATACCAAAACACGCAGATCAAAATCGCAGAAAAAGTCAGAGGCGCCACCACTGACGACAAATAAGGTGCTGACGCTTTGATAGGGCAATCAAAACATATTGATGAAGCGTTATTTTGTCAGCCATACTTTGATGTGATGGCGACTTTAGTCCTTGAGTTAGAAAGTAAAAATAAAACTGTTCAAGAATTATTTCAGTATTTACGGCAAGAGCTTGAAAGCATCCAGCAAGAGAGAAAAGAGCGCCTGTATTCTCAAGAGGCGATTGATACCGCTCTATTTGCGGTGTGTGCTTGGGCGGATGAACAGTTAATGAATGCCAATTGGGATGGGGTATCAGAAGTATGGCCGAGCCACTTATTACAGTCATCGTTTTTTGGGACTAACTTAGCTGGAGTAGAGTTTTTTGAGCGCGCTTTGCAATTGACAAACGATATGGAAATTGCGCGTGGGGTATATGCTGCTTGTTTAGCTTACGGGTTTAAAGGTAAATACGTCTATGACTTAAAAACTGAAGAGCTTGTAAAACAAAAGCATCAGATCTTAAATCAAACTTTATCCTCGAATCACCTAGACAGCTCAACGCAACAAACCTTTGCGAGTGTGAGTCAGTTAATGAATGATCAATTCAACACGAAAAAAAGTTGGGCTTGGCTTTTAAAAACGTCGATACCCTTGCTACTCTTGTGTTTTCTTGCAGTATTTCTCTATGTGTTGTTGAGGGGGCAGATTTTGTCCGTTCTAGGAAAAGTAGCTCAGTAGTTTTTTAAAGGTGAAATGCAATGTCAAATGAAAGAAAGATCAGTCCAAACTAAGATTTTATGAAGCTATTAAAAAAAATTCTTCTGATTCTTTTATATGCAATCCTATTGTTGGCACTTTTAGGTGTTGGCTGGTTATTTGAGCGTATTTTTAATTGGCCCGTAGGCAGTATGTGGTTATGGGCAATTATTCCTTTGGCTTCCTACTTTAGCTTTGTACTTGTAAGAAAAATCTATATTGAGTATCAAACCAGAAAGCGCCTGCGTACACAATTATTAAAGGAAGAATTAACCTCAGTAGACAAAGAATGGTCAGCGGGAGTACAAGCATACATTCAAAGTCAGAAAGTCCCGGCTAATGGGCTGATGAATTTTCTCAGGAATTTGCCATGGATTGATCAATTACCTTTTTTGAAAAATGCCTTGCATCCAGATACACTAGGTCATCATCGGATTCATTTTGTCATGGGCATGCCGGGATCGGGTAAGAGCACACTCCTCAAGAGAAGTAATCTGAGTGTAGGGATCGGCAATAGTGCCCCAGACCAAGAGATTTCACACACACAATCATGTGCCTTTGAATTTATGGAGTCTGGTATAGGGATTGAGTTATCCGGAAGTTATATTGACCCCAGTCAGGAAAATTCAGAGCGTCAGAATCATTGGAATACGCTTTTAACATCCATCAAATTAGATGTTAATCCGCTCAATGTCGCCTCCATTGTGGTCTGCGTGAGTAAGGATGATTTACAGGAGAAAAATCTTGAAACCACGATGAGTGGTTTTAAGAACTTAAGTAAATGCCTTCATGACTTGATGACGTTTACCCAAAAGCGCTTGCCGGTATATGTGGTTTTGACAAAAATCGATACTTTAAATGGCGTAGATCAGTATCTCAAGGCATTAAATTTTGATGTGTTGAGTATGCCGGCTGGATCCTTAGCAACCATTGATAAGACTGATTCTGCCCAACATATTAAAGACTCACTTGCAGAAATCAAGCGGTATTTTCCATGGCTTGCTTTACGGTCAAGTCAGGCAGATAGGGTATTGGATAGCGGTTTACTCAAGACTACAAAAGTCTTAGAAAGTACTTTTAAGCCATTACAGGCTGTCATTACAAACCTGATTCAATCCTCAAATTATCTACATACCCCTGTTTTTCGGGGTATTTTTCTATCGGCAGAACTAGGCAAAGTTGGGGTACAGACCCAAGAGTATGCCCATACGCCAAGATTGGCATTTGGCGCTGGTTTGATCAATGATGTCTTAAAGCAAGATCGTATTTATATCCCGCTAGGAGAGGATGGCTCAGAGTTATTTCGTCCATCACAACTGCGGTGGATGGCTTATTACGGTGGAATTGCATTGATAGGCACTTGGATATTTTTGGGCTTCTCCTATGAATCTAAACTACTTCAAGATGCAAAGAAAATAGTGCTCGTAAGCGTGCCAGAACAAAGTGATGATATTCGGGAATCTGTAAGTGCGGTCTTAGGAACACAGCCTGCCGTTGATTGGTTAGAAAAAGCGAATTCCGACTGGCGGTATTTGTTACCCTACAGTTGGGTCACCAGTGAAATCTCACAAAAATACGAAAACAACTTTTTAGACGTTTATGCAGCTTATTATGAAAACATCACTGAAAATATTTTAAAGCAATATTTTCAAAACAAGCAGGACAAGGATGACCCATTGATCACTGCCAAAGTGATTGAAAGTCTAGTGCAGAGTGTGCTGTTGCGACAAGATGTTTTCAATGGTAAATCCTTAGATAGATTACAAAATGATTTTGAAAATCAAGACATGACTAGTTTAAAGCTGTTAAAGACTAGCGTAGATGAAGCCGACATCATTGTCGTGAATGCTTTGTTTTTAAATTGGATCGGATGGCTGCCAGAAGTGCAACTCTATGCTGAGCAGCAAAAAACACTACAGCGCCTAGAAGATATTACAAGAAGAAATAATGATTTAACTTGGGTTAAAGCTTGGGCTGAAAAACAGCCAGGCGTAGATGAACAGTATTTAAGTGACTTTTGGGCACCAACCGCGCCGCGCAATGGGCAAAAAATTTCTGGGCAATACACCCTAGATGGATACAAGAAAATCAATAAGCTATTAACTTCCATCAATCAAATTGACGTCTTAAAAAGAGTTTATGCAGAAAGAATTATCGATTTTCAATATTCATACAGGGTTGAACGCGACATTGAATGGCAAAAGTTTGCCTTGAGATTTGATGAGGGGCAAAAGTTATTAAACACCCAGAATGATTGGAAGTCGATCCTCGTTTCGTTAAATTCAGTAGCGAGTCCATACAGTCGATTTACACAAAAAATATTAACGGAGTTTCCTGAGGGTAATACCTATATAGAGCGGCCACGCTGGGTCAAATCTTTAGCCTTAGATGACGCCATTAGACAAAATACAATATCCCCAACAGTACTGTCAAAGGTGGCCAATGAACTGAGTTTTATTGACCGTATGATTTCTTTTGTGAAGGGCTCATACACGGCTAAAAGTCGTACAAGTTCAGGGAGAGATATTTTAAAAGCGAACAATATTTACGGAAAATACAATGATGCGTTTACCAAATTATTGACAGAAGCAATTAATTCCCCAGGTCAGGCAGCAGGCTTAGCCACTAATTACAGTGGTTTGGGAACAGACCCATTGATCAAAGATTCAAGCATTAAAAACACATTACTCGCCTTTGATAATTACACGCAAGTACTCGAGTTCAAAATTGAAACCTGGAATGAGCCGGCTTTAAAACTCATGAAAGGATCCTTAAATTTTGCGATCGATTATGCGTTTAACGAAGCGAATTGCACCTTACAAAATGCTTGGGACAGTCAAGTCATCTTTGCGATTAAGAGTGGTGCGGATGCACAAGAGAATAATGACAAGCTATATGGTGATGATGGTGTGTTGATTAGTTTTCTAAAAGGGCCTGTCAAACCCTTCTTGAGAGCTAACGAGAGCGGTTTTACCGCGATCCGCCTGCAAGACAAAGGGATTGACTGGGATTTGAGCTTTATTCCTTTTCTCAATGACTTTACTGAGCAAAAGAAAAAGCTGACAGCACAAAAAAATATTACTGAATTAAAAGATAAACTGATCAAAAATAAGACTACAGAACGCATTAAGATGATTGATCAACGCATCTCTAATTTAGATAAAATTTTGGAAGTCTATACTAGCAATAAATTTGATCTAAAAATTCAAGGTGATCCTGTATCCGCCAATCCTGAAGCTCTCGTCAAACCCTATGGCTTTGAATTAACTCTGAGTTGTTCTAACGGTCCACAGCGACTCACGCAGCTGAATTTTCTGACAACACAGACCTTTGTGTGGAACCCGAGTACTTGTGGAAAAACGGAGTTTATTATTTTTATTGATGATAAGAAATTAATCAAAACTTGGGATGGTGACTATGGGTTTAGTTCCTTTTTAGCGGCGTTTAGATCTGGATCGGTATCTTTCACCCTCAAGGATTTTCCTGAATATGCCACGTTTTTCAATGCAAATCAGTTAACACGCATCAATGTCGCCATGAAATTTGCGGGTGATGCCAAAAAGTATGCCAATGCAATTAAATATAAAAGTCTTTATGATGAAAAAAATAATTTATTACAGGAAAAAGCTCAACTAGAAAATGCACAATTAAATATGACGACTCAAAAATTAGAGTCACAGTTAAATGCTTATACTTCTAGTAATATTTACCCACCCATACCCGATAAAATTGCACGTTGTGTTTTTTAAAGATGATTGAAGATATCTCCAAAATTCTAGAGCCGATCGCGACAGACTCTCCCGCCGGAAAAGACTGTCGTAATGAAGACTTGTATCAATCCTTAGCTGCAGAAATCGAGTTAATGTCGAGTCTGAACGCCCCTAGACTCATCGATTGGAATAAGGTTGACGATACAGCCAAGAATATCTTAGAAACACAATCCAAAGATTTTTTAGTGGCAGTTTGGTACGGGGCCGGGCAAATTGAAAAGCATGGGATTGATGGCTTATCTGTAGCATTAACCGTGTTGAATGCCTTTTTTAATCAATACTGGGAAACTGCGTTTCCGCCAGTTAGTCGCTTACGTGGTCGCAGAAATGCGATTGTTTGGTGGTTAGACCGCACCACAGAATGGATCTCTACCGCAACAGTGCGTCCACTAAGCAAAGAAGAATATGAGCAATTAGTGGCATTAGTCGAGTCCTTTGATCAATCGTTTGGAGAGAAGGACTCAGAAAGCCCGAATTGCGCACAATTAATCAGGTCGATCAAAGCCCTAGAGGTGATAGAGCCAAAACCTGAGCCAACTCCAGCGCCATTGCCTCAAGAGGTTCCAAAGCCGACGCAAGATCCCGCCAAGACCCAAGGGGCTAATGCCCAAACTGCGAGTTCTATTACGCCTGATACACCAAGTAGTTTAGCGACTTCAAGTTTGCCCGCGCCCACCATGAAAGACGCAAAGACATTAGCTAGTTTTGAGGATGTTCTTCAAGCGATGGATCCTACGCGAGCCTATTTGGGGCAGTTATCTGAAGTGGTGGCTAAAGCAGCACCTGGCAATCCGTTTGCCATTCATTTAATGCGATTTGCTGCAAGAGCGCATCTACAATCATTGCCCACCAATAAAGACAACTTGACCCTGATTCCGGCACCATCACAAACAGACTTAAAGATGTTTTCCATGGTCTGTGAAGCTAAAAATGCGGAAAACATTGTTAGTTTTTGCGAAGCCAGAATTGTGGCCTTTCCATTTTGGTTTGACTTAGATCATCAGTCAGCTTTGGGCTACGCCATGATGGGTGAAGTTGGTAAAAAAATGGCTGAGGCTATTGTTGATGAATTACTAAGCTTCCTCAGTCGCCTGCCCAATATCGAAAAATTTACCTTTTCAGATAAAAACTTTCCCTTCGCTAATTCAGAGTGTTTAGCTTGGATAGAAACTTGTCAGGCACAAAGACGGGGTGGTGGGGCTACAGATGAGTTCTCACAAGTCAAAAAAATAGCAGACCAGTTTTTAGGGGACGGCAAAGTACAAGAGTCGATGCAAACCTATCAGCACTTTGTTGATCACACGCGATCCCTAAGAGATCAATTTAGGGCAAGACTAGAGATGATTAGTCTACTCTTCACGAGCCAAAGTGAAAGTGACCTACTGCCATTGATAGAACCCTTATTAGAGACCTGTCGAGATAATGACTTGGGTCGTTGGGAGCCCGCATTAGCGCTACGGGCATGGTCTTATCAGGCAAAGGCCATACAAAGAAAAATCGATCAATTAGGCCCCAGTCCCGCAGCAGACTTGGTCAAGCCCTTAACAATATTACATACCCAATCACTCACAGAAATATCGCATATCGATATGCTCATCGCCGCACAACAAATCTAGATTTTGAAGATTTGGCTTTAGTAAACATGTTTCAGTATGATCAAAACAGACAGAAATCAATGCAAGAATCTTTGTAACAATGATCATGCCAATTTGATAAGAAATTCTTTGTCAATTCATGCAACCAAATTGATTAAAAATATCAAAAAATAATTACATTAATTCAGCGGAGAGTTCTGATCATTGAGTTCAGAATTTTTCTAGTTCAGAGGGGAGTTTTCCCAACTCGTGATTTGCCCAAAAGATGGGCTAACGATAAAGACAATAAACAACAGCCATATTTTTTTCATAGATCCTCCGATTGAGAGATCTGACTCATGAAGGATCTAAAGCTTAATAGATGATCTTCCAATCCAATAATCTTTCCTAAAGCATCAAAAATACTTAAAACACCTATTGACACTAACATTTATTGCTGTCAATATAACAGTAATCGCTGTATTTAAATTGTTGTTCATTCTTTTATTTAGGCAGGTATGGGATTTTTTATTCAAGAATATCAAGACTTTAGAGGTAATGTGCTCGAACTGTCAGCATTGGCAATTCGCTGCTCTAATTTCTTGAACCTACCTGGCGATACCGACAAAATTAATGAACGCACCATTCGGTATTACGTCACCGAAGGATTAGTTGATCGTCCTACAAGGATAGGTCGCGATGCGGAATATGAATACATCCATCTCCTGCAATTTCTGGCGAGTCGGTATTTAGTTGCCTCAGGTTATCCCATGGCCAAGGTAGCACCTTATATAGCTAGTCGAAGTATGGAAGACCTTGCGAAGTTTGTCAGTAATCCCACCAAACCCAATTTGGCGGAGTTATTAGTGGCATCCTTTGCTAAAGAGCGCTTATCCACTTATCCCACAAAAGATCGTTCACCACG
>Ga0114959_10003196_pt1 | contig 12964 bp, 9 predicted proteins | sample C_130625_EF_Meta_FD_87317 | JGI IMG/M metagenome (GOLD analysis project Ga0114959, IMG submission 87317) | Freshwater microbial communities from Lake Croche, Canada to study carbon cycling - C_130625_EF_MetaG | ecosystem: Environmental > Aquatic > Freshwater > Lake | place: Lake Croche, Canada...
CCTTGGGTTCCCTGGGCACCTTGAGTGCCCTGGGTGCCTTGGGGACCTACCGCGCCCTGTGCTCCAACAGCACCTTGGACACCGGCTCCTCCTTGGACACCTTGGACGCCTTGGGACCCCTGCTTACCCTGGGTGCCAGTGACACCAACTTTGCCTTGGGTGCCTGTGGCGCCAGCTTTGCCTTGAGTGCCCTGAGTCCCCGTGGCACCGACTCGACCTTGGGTTCCCTGGGCACCTTGAGTGCCCTGGGTGCCCTGGGGACCAACCGCGCCCTGTGCTCCAACAGCACCTTGAACACCGGCTCCACCTTGGGTTCCTTGGGACCCCTGCTTGCCCTGGGTGCCAGTGACACCAGCTTTGCCTTGGGCACCCTGTGCACCTTGCGCACCCTGGGGACCGATGGCACCTTGGGCACCTACTGCTCCCTGGGCACCTTGCTTGCCCTGGGTCCCTTGGGCTCCGGTGGTGGCAGCGAGGCGAGCAGCGTTCGGCGACCCAGTTGCGGCAAGGAGAAATCCAGCGGGGACCGCAGTCCTATTCACTGCCGCCGCAGAACCCGAACTTGCTGAGAGACGAGATGCTCCGTGGAGAATTGGAGCTGAGGGAACCAACGTCGACACGGAAGCGAGCGCTCCAGCAGGCATCACCTGTGCCAGCGAAGCTGTCGTGGTCATCACCAGTGCGGCCGCCGCCATCGCCTGACGGCGACGTATCACGGCCTTAGAGGGGGTATAGCGCCCCGACGGCACGCCGCTTTCCTTGTTCTGCGAACTCACGAAGGCTCCGAGATCATGAGGAGAGGAGGCGGCTTTCATGAGCCTGAGCAGTTGCCCTCAGATGGACACCACCACGTGTGCGCAACATGTGTAAAAAGTTACGGGACCATTCTTAACTGCACTTGTCAGAAGTTTGATTTTTGGTGTCATCCGGATGAAATCTGGACCACGAAAAGTGCCCCATTTTGGCCTGCCGAGATGACCTTGAGCATCGAGAAAACTACCCCCCTCCCAGCGGTATGGTGAGGGCGTGAAACTCAATTTTCGCCCACTGGTCGCCACCCTCAGCGCTGCTGCCCTCCTGGCCGCCTGTTCAGGTTCGGGCGCCACGCCCCAGCAAATGCTGACCAACACAAAGGCCAACGTCAGTATTCAAACCTCGGTGCATTTCTTCGATGTGACCACTCAGGGTGGCTCGAACAAATCAATCACGGGAGATATCAGCCCCCAGGCCTCGCAGGAGACTCTGACGGTGGACAAAACCCTGATTCTCCAGCTCCGGCTCATTGGCACCACGGCCTACGTGGCCTCGCCGTCGGCCAAGGTCCTCGTCACAACCCTTGGGGTCACTGAATCTCAGGCTGCAGGGCTTACCAACAAGTGGATCTCTCTGATCAGCACGGATGCGCCCTACAACGAAATCGTGAAATCGCTCTCTATTGACTCAGAGATCTCTGGGTTCTTCCCCCCGGCCACGAGCGTGAAAGCTCTCCCCACGAAGTCCATCAGTAAGTTGACGGTTGTGCCTTTGACTGGATACAAGGCGTATTCGGCCACGGCGGGGGAAGAAGTCACACTCTTTGTCGGTCAAAAGTCGTCGCTTCCCGTCGGGGCCACCTCGGTGGCCAAGTCGGGCAAGGTCACCTCAAACAGGACCGCTGCCTTCAAAGACTGGGGTGCAACGATCAAGGTGGTTACTCCCACCGACGCCACGGCATTCTCCAGCATTTAATGAGTACCGAGAAGCTGTCGTTGAGCGGCAACGGCGAAACGTGAAACGGTCGATTCCACTGGCCGTTCCGACCCCACGGTCATCCCCAATCGGGATGTGAAGGTTCCTAGGGCGAGGTCGTCGTGGGCAGCGAGGGAAGGGGCATCGTCCCCACCTGAATGAGTCCTTGGTAGCCCGTAGAAGTGATGAAGGAGATATTCCCACCCGTCACGGGGAACAACGTCTGATGCCCACCCGGAGGGATGGGGCCGAGAACGCCAGGCGACCCAACGGAGACGTAATAGACAGTCACCGGAGTCGACGAAAGATTGGTCCAGGTGATTCGAGCATCTGGAGGAGCAAGCAGCGTCCGAGGCAAGGCCCCATTCGAAACAATCAAGACCTGCTGGCCTTTATCGAGATCCACTTGGATGGGGGTGCCAGGCGCATACTCCTCGCGAGGGACAGCAACTTCTTTCCCGTTGACGGTCACCGTGGTGCTCGTAATGGGCACGGCGTGCGACACCTTGGCCTTGGGCAAGGTGGTCGTCGTGGTCGTAGGCATCGATGATCCACCCCCACAGGCTGCCAGAACGATTCCCGCAACACTCAAGGCCGCAGCACTCTTCCACCTGCGAGAGATCATGCGCTCGAAGGTAGCAGGAGGTAGAGGTTCTCGAACCACCACAACGCAATAGCCAAGATGATGGGCGTGGACAGCAAGTACACGGTCCAGACGTTCTTTCGGTAGCGAAGGTAGGCCACCACCGTCAAGGAAACCGCAACGAGAAACAGCAATCCAAGGAGAATCGAAGGAAGCACCGCCGCTGGATAGCCGGCCAGGCCAAGCTCTGCAGCAGTTGGCTTATGCGAGGGCTTCTTCCATGCCCCAGGGGCGGTGTCTGATTTGGCCACCACATAATTCAGACCAGTACCACCAAGGGCTGTTGATGACGTCGCCAAGGTCAGCAGCGGCCAATTCACCGGTGAAGCCGGATTCAGCTGCCCGGCCGTCGCCGTACCCTTCTTCATCACGAGGTACTTGAACTTGCCGATACCGCTCGAGAGGACGATGGTGTCGCCAACTTTCAATTTCATCAGGTCCTTGAACGGTGCCCCCGATGTCGTACGTCGTCCGATGATCACCGCATTGCCAATCGTTCCCGGGCGAGCCGTCTGAGTAACGATCGCCGGACCCCTGGCGGTTTGTGCCGCTGTCGATCCTTGCAACACCACTTGTCGCACGTGAAGCGCGGGAATCGTCAGCACGGCCGCGGGATATCCGGCGGGTGGAACTTTACCGCTGAGGGGAACCGCTCCAGCTGGGGTGGTGAAGACATTGAGCAATTGGTGCTGCGCGCGAGCTTGGCGAAGGTCCGTAAACGCAAAGACGTACACCAAGAACAGAACCAAGCTCATGCCGAGCACGGTCAGAATCAAGCCGAACGAAAGCCGACGGTGGCGGCTCCGGCTCAAGCGCTCAGCCTTCTCAGCCTCCAACTCTCCGAAGTCTTGTTCGAGAGCACTCTCGTCGGCAATAAGCATTTCTTCAGACGCCGTTGTCGTCACGAGTCGTCCCCTTCCGCCACTGCGTCATCAGCCAGATCGCCCTCAACCGGACTAACTCGACGAGCCGCTCTGCCGCTCAGTACCGAAGAAAGAATCATCGCCCCTCCGAGAAGAGCAATTAAGAACCCGAGCCCTACCGTGAACGGCAGCACCATTCGGGCCGCCGTTGCCGACAGGAACAGTGGGCCATAGGTGGGGCTTGAAGACGGCGTTGGCTCAGACGCTTGGCTACCGTTCGCTCCTCCTACTTTGGTGGTCTTCAGCATCGAACCCGAGGAGAGGCGGTTGCTTCCCGACGACGGAGGCGTTGGAGTCGTGTGGCCAGGGAGCGGCGCTTTGTAGTTGGCATTTCCAATGCCAATTTGAATCTCATCATTCGACATGATGTAGACGGCAGGGTCCAACTTCACAAAACCAGCCGGCAATGAGAACCCCGAGGCCGCGACCGTTTCGGTGATTTGGGAAAGCGTTGTCTTGAGCGCATCGATTTCCTTCGACGAAATGTTGTTGCGAGGTACGACTGCGTAGAGCACCGTGGGCATCGAGTAAGCCGAAGCTGACTTTGTATTTGTCAACGAAGGCGTCCAGACCCCATTATCGGCCCATGAACCATCAGCGATACCCTTCAAAACTGCGTCAGTGCTTGGGGCCACAAACGCATTCGCAGCATTCTGCATCGCTGGAACCTGCATGCCGTAGTACTGAGAGACGCCCCAGTTCATGGGCGCATAGCCAGCCAGAGCTGTTGCCGTAGCGCCAGGAGCGGGGACAAACTTCGCCATCTTTAACGCCTGCTGGTCGACGGTGGAGTAGGCGCCCCATCCTGGGTTCGTCGACAACAGTGGCGGGAACTGGTCGGTGTTGAGGCACTCTGATGGGGCTCCACCATTCGGGAAGACTCCCGACTTGAGCACCTCTTCGGCCGTCTTGTCTTCCTTGCCAGCGAGTTGCGTAGTACCCAAGGTGATCGACAAGTCCATCGGCGCCATCGCACAGAAGTAGCTGAACATTTGATCGGTGGGTCCCGCTTTGTCGGAGCGAATAAAGGCAGCCATATCGCTCGCACTTTGGAATCCGGGTGTGTAGTTCAAGAAGGCGAGCCATGGGCAAAGGTTTGCTCCACAAGCTGACACGTCCGCGTTGCCCGCCTGGCTGTAGGCGCCAGTCATCAGTCCCGCGGCCATATTTGCCGTCAGCTTTGTGGTGACCTGAGGAACCACCCCCGCCTGCCCGGTCATCTCGATGTGGCCACCAAGGACATTGGCTGATGCAGCAAGGGGGATGGCGAGAAAGTTATTTTTCTCGATGATCGCCTTTTGTGAGAGGGCCTGCGGATCATCCGTGAAGGCAATTTGAATCGAGCCCTTCTCTAACTGCTGCAGCGCAGAGAGGCCATTGATTGATGTCTCGAAAGGAATCGAGGCATCCGCACCTTTTGCTGCACAAATTACCTTGTCCGTCGCTGCGAGGAGTAGATCGGTGCCGAACTCGCCTTGACCAATAACCTGCTTCGCCGCACTACAGGCTGTGCCGAGATTTCGGAATGAAATCGGCATCACGAGCGTGTTTTGCGGGTTCGGCGTCACGGTCGCTGGATTCGAAAGCGTCGGGACGACTGCGTAGATTGCGCAGTTATTTTCTCCGGTGTTGTCGCAGAAGAAATCACGAACGCCCGTTGCTGTGTCACCCGGTGTTTCACCTGCGAAGGCTGCGCCACCTGGGTCAGCTTCCACGACTTGGAACCCGTAGCTTGAGGTTCCATCGTCCATTGTGGTGAGAATGGTGAACGGGTTTTGCATCAACTGCGAGGACGAGAGGGGGCAGCGCGCTGGAGTCGAGAGGCTGGCCGTGTCTTTGCAGTAAAACAACTGCACTGAGGTCTGCGGAGCAAAGCCGTACAGGTTCACGTAGACATACTGGTTGGGCCCGAGATCAGTCACCGGTCCAGCTTCGATAACACCGCACGAAGGTGCCGTGGCACAGGGAACCGCCTCGCAAAGCCAATCCTTTTGGCAGGGAGGCGCTTTGGCGGCAGCCAACTGGTCGTCGCTGAGGTTGCTCGTCGCCGTCTTGGTTGATGCGCTGACCGGAGTATTTTGTGAGGCTCCAGCTCGCACCGAAGACAGCGCTGCCAAACTCATCGCTCCAAAGACCAAACTCAGAGCAAGAAGAAGAAGTCCGCATCGTTTCATGACTCATCGCCTCCTTCATCGAGCGACTGAGCAACCCGTCGTCGTCTCATCACGCCCACGGTTGGCGGCACGGCGACAAGCAAAAGGAACGCCGCGGTGAGACCCAGCACCACGGGAGTTGAGGGCTTCGTCCCCGACATCCCCGAGACGGCAGCATTCAGTGCTGAGCCCGCAGTCTGGCCCGGAGCGGCGGAGACGCCCCCGTGCTTCTTCGCCAGCAGACCCTTAGAGACCGAATCTGCAGATTTCGCACTCACGCCCGCTGCCAAGGCTGCAGCGTTCGCCGCTTCGCCACCACTTCCGGCCACGCTTGGACCACCGACGTAGGTGGCGGCACCCGTCAAATAGGGATTGGGGCAGGCATCCCCCGTCAACGCTGGAGGTGCATCGGCGCCAGGGAGGCGCTTAATAGCGTCGAACGCAACGGCGACCAAGTTTGGAGGAATGGGTGAGTAGCCAAGTTGACCAGCCGAGATCTGCCCCTGGCAGGCCATGAAGGCGATGAACTTCCCCAGCACCTTGCCGACTGCCGGGTCAAGACCGGTGGTTTGGGTCACGATATAGGAATACGCTGAAATGGGATAGGCCGCACCCTCGGGGGCGGTATAGACGTCGGAGAGATCCTGTTCGAAGTTCGCCTGCAGCTTGTCATGCGTGAGAGCCAAAGCATCCGATTCAGAAGAAGGTGCCACGAAGTTGCCCGATGCGTTTCTCACTGCAGCACAGGGTTGTCCGTGCAAGATGGCGTAGGCCGTCTCAACGTAGGTGATCGCATAGGGATTAGCAGCAACGTAGTTTGAGGCGTTGTCCGATCCGTTCTGCCCGACAAAGCCACTGAAGTTGTAATTTCCTGCACTCGTCGAACCCTGAGGGACAGGCCAACTGGCGTTGGATCCTGGCGGGAAGCTCAGCGTTGAGGTGTACGCCGCCCAGGCAGAGGGCTGCATGGCGCGTAGATAGTCAGAGAACAAGTAATTATCACCAGAAGGGTCAGTCCGATAGACCGCTGTAATCGGGTGATTTGGCAACATTTGATCGGGGTTCAGTGCCTTGATCTTTGCGTCATTCCAGTTGGTGATCAAACCGGAAAAAATTCCCATCATGGTGTCGGAGTCAAGTTTGAGATCTTGAATTGGCTGCTGGGTGGCCGACGGGACCTGAAACATCATGCACGTCGCTCCAGCAACGTCAGGGAGGTACTGGTAGGCAAAATTTGGGGTGGTGGAAGCTTGACCCGATGAATAGCCGATCTCCGAGGCGCCGAAGTTCACTTGACGTTCAGCAAAGTTGTCGAGGCCATAGACCGAGGAACTTGTCTGATAGTTCACCGAAAGCCCGTAAAGATTGGAAACTTGTCCCACCCAGTTATTAATAGCGACCGCTGAGTAACTCGACCCCGTTCCCGTCACCGTCACGCCAGCACTCGCTGGCGACGCCGTGGCCACCACGGCGGTAAAAGCGCTGGTGCTTATGGTGAGAGCGAGTGCTCCGGTTCGAAAGCCACGAAACAGACGCATCAACCGAATCGTCCATTCACGTAGTCAGCCGTCCGAGGATCTTTCGGGCTATTGAAAATTTGCTCCGTCGGTCCTGCTTCAACGATGTAGCCCGGGTTGCCGTCTTGAGCCAGGAAGAAGGCGGTGTAGTGAGACACTCGGTTGGCTTGCTGCATATTGTGGGTGACGATCACGACGGTCACTTCTTCTGCGATCTCTTGAATTGTCTGCTCAATGCGAAGGGTCGACCCAGGGTCCAACGCTGAGCAGGGCTCGTCCATCAGGAGAACGGCCGGCTTCACGGCGAGAGCTCGCGCAATGCAGAGGCGCTGCTGCTGACCACCCGAAAGGGCTCCGCCCAGGTTGTCGAGGCGGTCACGAACTTCGCTCCACAGGCCGGCCTTGGTCAAGGCCTCTTCAACGATCTCATCTTTGTGGCTGGACTTGATCTTGTTGAAGCGAAGCCCGGCAAGAACGTTGTCACGAACGGACATGGCGGGGAAGGGGTTCGGGCGTTGGAACACCATGCCAATGTGGCGCCGAATCGTTGCCGCTCGCTGATTCGGGTCGTAGATGTCCTCGCCGTCCAGTTCAACCGCACCGGCAAGGGCAGCACTTGGAACAATCTCGTGCATTCGATTCAAGATGCGGAGGAACGTTGACTTTCCGCAACCAGAGGGGCCAATGAGGGCCGTCACTTTGGTGCGCTCCATGAAGAGGTTGACGTCCTCGAGGACCATCCGATCACCGAACCACGCGTGAATGCCTTTCGACTCGAGCTGGGCCGCAGTCACACCATCAATTCGAAGCGACGTCCGCCCTGCATCATCTGAAGTTGATGCAACCTTGACTGCCCCATCTGCTGCCGTTGTCTCAATCAGCTCAGCCATTTCAGGTGCCTTCCTCAATCTCGTATTCGGTCTGCTCGATATCGATCCCCACCGGGGGTTGTGCCGGCGCCAGTGATGACCCAGGAGTCCACCGGACGAAAGAAAGCACCGAACGGCGAGAAGAGCTCCCCTTTCGTCGTCCGAGCCCATTGCTGAGGAGCCGTGCTGCGATAAAAACAACAAAGACCATCACGAAGAGCACCAGCGCAGCGGTATATCCGAGGTCAATCTGGGACTGGATAGGGAGTTTGATCTGCTTATACGACAGAAGAGAAAGTGCCATCTGTGGGCCCTTGAAGACATTCAGGTTCATCACCTGATTGCCGAAGATCGTCATGATCAACGGAGCGGTCTCACCAATGGAGACCGCAACGCCAAGAAGGATTGAGGTGAGGAGACCCGAGCGAGCGGTCGGGAGTACGACCGACCAGACCGTTCGCCATTCTGGGGCAGCCAAGGCCATTGAGGCCTCGCGGAGGTCGTTGTGAACCACCTTCAACACTTCTTCAGTGCCCCGAGTCACGGTGGGCAACAAGATGACGGCGAGGGCAAGGGCGCCGGCAAACCCTGAATAACTGAACTTGGTGACCCAGATTGAATAAATAAAGACTCCAGCAACGATCGCCGGCGTACCACTCATGGCCGTCACGATGACGCGAACGCTCTTGGTGAATCGCCCGCCTACCTCGTTGATGAACACTGCAGTCAGGACTGCAGCGGGAATTCCGAAGAGTGCGGCAAGCGCTACTTGCTCGAGCGTTCCGACGATGGCGTGGCCCACGCCGCCGATGTTGTGCTTCCCGGCGCCCGTATAGACCACGCCCTCCTGCGTTGACGTCAGCACATGCCAACTCATCTGGGGAAGACCCTTTTGGACCACAAAGATCGTCAACATCACGAGCGGGAGCATCATGAGCCCTGCGCCCAGGGTGACGATGGAGCCAATAACGCGGTCGATGGCCACTTGCCTCGTGAAGAGTTGGCGATTGACCACCCAGTACATGAACAAGAACAAGGGAATCCAAATGACGACGAACCCAAGGGCTCCGTTCAGAAGCGTCAATTGATCAAAAAGAATCCACACAATTGAATAGGAGCTCAGCGCAGAAATAAAAAGGATGAGGACATCTGATGGCTTGAACTCACGGGGTCGGACTCGCTTGAGCGTCCGCTTGGCTGGGACCGACGAATCCGAAGTGTCCGCCTGATCCACAGGGGCGATCTGTTCATCTTGGAGATGCTCAACGGTCATCGGCGCGCCGCCTTTGAAGAGTTCACGATCCGCGAGGCCACCATATTGATTGCCAACGTAATGATGAAGAGCACCAGTCCTGCTGCGAGAAGTGCGCTGACGCCAAGGGGGCCGCCTGAACCCCACTGGAGGGCGATGAGCGCGGCAATCGATCCTCCACCAGCTTGGGTCACGTTGAAATTCACCGGGAATGCATAAGAAATGATGATGGCGACCGCAATCGCTTCACCCAGTGCTCGACCAAGGCCAAGCATGATCGAACCCACCATGCCACCCTTGGCGAAGGGGAAGACGACGTCACGGATAACTCGAGCCCGACTGGCCCCCAATGACATCGCTCCCTCGCGCTCGCCGTTCGGCGTCAGCGAGAAGACCTCGCGGCACAGCGACGTGATGATTGGCATACACATGATGCCCACAATGACGCCACAGATGAGGAAGGACGAGGTGTAGATCCCCGTTTTATTTTTGAAGAGAGGGATGAAACCCAAATGAGCGGACAGCCAGGTCTCCATGCCGGTCATTTTCGGCTGCAGGACGAAAAACCCCCACATTCCGTAAATGATGGAGGGCACCGCCGCCATGAGGTCAACGGCCGCTGTCAGGAAGTTCTTGACCGGCACGAATCCCATCACCTTGTCCGGGGCGTACTCGTTGATGAACAAGGCACAGGCAATGGAAACGGGAATGGCGACTACCAGAGCGATAACGGAGATCACCATTGAACCCGAAAGGGCAGAAAGAACTCCGAACTTCGGGTGCTCCCCCGTGGTTTGCCATCCCGTATTCGTTAGGAATCCAATTCCCTGCGACTCAAATGCTGGAAGTGACTTGAGCAGCAGGAAAAGACCAATCAAGAACAGAATGATGAAGGTGCCGAACCCTGCTCCCTTGGCAATCCCCCGAAAGAGACGGTCCTGAGGACTCCGCTTCGTGGTGATGGTGATCGGCTTCACCAACGAAGGGGATTGGTTCTCAAGCAATGTCATTAGTTGAGTCCTGGGTCACTTTCACTGGGACAGTAGTGCTCACCCTACAAGTTGGTCGGCATCCAGTTCGCCCGGGTGCCGACCAAACCGCAGGAACTCCCTCGCCCCAGTCGGGCCGCCCGAAGGCGACCCGACTGGAGTTAGAGAGAAACCATTTTGACTACTAAAGGCTAGGAACCTTGCCGTCAGTGGTCTCGGTCACGATGCAGAAACCTGCAGGGTGGCCATTCAGGGAGCTGTCAGCTGCCACGTACGGGGCGTAGCGAGCATCTGCATTACCCGTCTGGATCGTCGACACGCCAGTGGCGTAGTGCGAGATCGCACCTTCGTCAAGCGGGTTCTGGTCGAGTCCACCGGAGACCTTCGCCGCGGACAGCGGGAAGAAGCCCTGACCCAGGATGGTGTTCTGGATGTCGGTGGTGTACGAGTTACCCGTGAGCGGGTTAATCATGTTCTTCGACCGCGTGGAGCAGATGAAGCCCGTCTCCGACACGTAGGCAAGAGTCGCACCCGAAGCGGGGGCAACAGCAGCCTGCGAGCCGTTTGAGTAGACGTTGAACACCGAGCGAGTCACTGCAAAGTCACCAGAGAGCACTGAGGCCTGGGTGGGGATGCAGCGGCTGTAACCGGCGGCGACAACTGCAGTCGACAATGGGCAGGACCCAAGCGAGGTAGAGGTCGAAGCTGAAAGAGCACCAAACGAAGTTGCTCCGGCCGTCGGGGTGGTTCCACCCATCTGACCAAGCTGGAAGGTGGTCTTACCAGTGCCGTCGACTGCGTAGTTGATGTAGTTACCAGCTGCGCAGGTGGCGGCAGTGTTCTTCGACTTCACGCCAGCGAACGTGGCGCCAATGGTGCCCTGGCACTGGTGGTTGAACAGACCGGTGGAGTAGAACTGCACCAAGTCACTCTGAACAGCTTGGCGATTCGCCGCGTTGTCCGTCGCCCATGAGACGAGAGTGTAGGTCTGCTTGTAGTTGAAGGTACCGACAGTAGTGCCGTTACCAGTCTTGGCCACCTTGGCAGCAGTGCAGCCGAGCCACCAGTTGTTGCACACAGCGGGAGCCGTGATGGTAGTGGGGGCGTTGGCGGCAAGCACGTTCGACACCGTGACGTCAGCGGTTGCCGAAGAGGCGTTGAAGCCCGAAGCAGCCAGGGGGTTCTTGAGCACGTCAGGCAATGAGGACAGGCTCAGCGTACCGGTCTGGTTCTCAAAGACATCGATCGGGCCGTAGCACTTGGTCGAAGTCTGGGTTGCGTTGAAGACAAGAGCAGTCTTGTCGTAGCAGTTGACCTTGTTAGCAGCAGCCGAAGGGTCAAAACCAACGGCACCCTTCCAGGTGTCCTGCGTACCCGAACCGGACTGGCTCGAGAAGACAACGATCGGTGCCTGAGTTCCGCCGACCTGGCTCCAGTCGAAGATCTTGCCGTTGTAGATGCTGGTGGCCTGATCTTTGGTGATCAAGGAGCCAGCGGTCTGACCAGCGATGTCCGAGTTGGTGGCCTTGTTGTTCACTACTGAGTAGTGCGCCCAGTCAACACCGTCCGCTGCGTAGGCAACGAAGTTGAGGCCCTGGTCGTCCGACGTGCCCTTGGCACGAGAGGAGCGAGCGAAGTTGATGTTGTTCGGAACGCTCACTGCACCAGCAGGCTGCGACGTGTACTTGTTGTTCAGGTACGTCGGGCTGCCGAGTCCGGAGGTCAGCTGAACGATACCGTTCGACGAACCAATCGGAGGCTCTTCAACGACGACATCGTTGAATGGGTTGGCGGTGACGCCAGGGGCTGCTTCAAGCGAGCCAATGTTGGCACCGGCAACAATCTGGGCGTGCGTAAGGCAGCTGAAGTCAAACGGCTGCGGCACGGCGCCACTGTTGGTGTAGTCGACGACCAGCGCACAGCCAGTTGCCTGGTTGTAGAGGGAGTCGAGGGCCATCATCATCGGGTAGGTGGTCGACGACCCCGAGCCAATGATGATCTTGTTCTGAGCTGCTGTCGCAGACGGCGTAACCGTCCCCGCACCAGCGGCGCCAGCGACATCAGCGAATGCCATCGAACCTACGACGGAGGCAGCAGCCACCGAGAGGCCGAAGGCACCACGCATGACGCGGAAGCGCTTCAAGTGGTTCTTCATGGGATCATCCCATCCTTTGTTTCCCGGGCTCTTAACCCGAGGTCTCTTGGTCACACGCCGCTTTGCCGCTTGATTCAGACTCAATCAGCCAACCGACAAAGGGAACCGTAAGAGATGATTCTTATGGGACCCTGTCGGGCAAGCGACATAAAGATGAACTGTTTGAAAACTTCGGCTCTCATTTCGAAAACAGTCCAATTCCCCCCGTCCCGTGGCATTCCCCTGGTCTCAAACACAATGCCCAGAGTCGGGTAAGGAACTGGCTGGTGCCAAACCCTTTGGCGTGGGGGACAGGAAAACCTCGACCTGGCTCGACCAACCCTCCAAGGCGGTCCTGAAAGCAGACTTTGCCTGTTTCGACCCTCGGCTCAGAGAATTCTCCTGAGAGATCGTCGGGGGAGCCATATTTCGTGGGGTTCCCAACCAGCTTGTTGGGTTCATCGGGTGGGGCCGGTGGGGATCGAACCCACGACCGAGGGATTATGAGTCCCCTGCTCTGACCGACTGAGCTACAGCCCCTTGAATTTCCAAGGGTAGTCGTTGGCGAGAAACCACTTGAAGTGGACCGGCCGCCAAACGCACCGGCCACGGCGTCCTACTCCCCCGGTCCCCTCCTTCCGCAAACAGGGCAGATTGACCTTCTCTTCTCTTTCCGAGCCTGAAAAACCGCTGATGGTCATGACTCGTGGTCAGGGGTGCCATTCGTCCGGTGTTCAATTTCGGCTCGAAGGTCAG
>Ga0114959_10003197_pt1 | contig 12963 bp, 10 predicted proteins | sample C_130625_EF_Meta_FD_87317 | JGI IMG/M metagenome (GOLD analysis project Ga0114959, IMG submission 87317) | Freshwater microbial communities from Lake Croche, Canada to study carbon cycling - C_130625_EF_MetaG | ecosystem: Environmental > Aquatic > Freshwater > Lake | place: Lake Croche, Canada...
ATGGTGAGACCGGAAGGTACTGCCCCTTCTTAGTCGGATTAAAAGTCCGATACTTTACTTTTAAGTTACGATCCCGTATATGGTCCACCCTCTGAGAATCGAACTCAGTTCCTCCGGTTAAGAGCCGGTTACTTCGCCATCAAAGTTTAGAGTGGGTTATGCATATTAAATTGTCTTTAATGTGCCAACCTTAGACCATATACGGGATCTATGATTGACACTATAGTTTGGCTGAGCTTCGTTTCATATAGTACCTTCTTTCTTCATGTGTTAATTATACAACCTTTTGCAGTAGTTGTCAACTGTTTTTACTTGGTGCTGCCTGTAGGGATCGAACCTACTTCCACGGTGCTTCAAACCGTTGCTATGACCACATCAGCTAAAGCAGCATTGTCAAACAGGATAGCATTTTTGGCTTTTTTTCAAGAAAAGATTTGGAATGTTTGCTGTTGCTATCCTAAAAAGATAACTTGACCGTACAACTATGTTGCAGTGGGTCAAGCCGTATCTGGAGCGGGTGAAGAGAATCGAACTCTCGTCGTAACGTTGGCAACGTTCTGCTCTACCATTGAGCTACACCCGCATAAAATAAATTGGAGTACGTGGTCAGATTTGAACTGACGGTTTTACGATTTTGCAGACCGTTGCGTTGGGCCACTCCGCCACACGTACATTAAATTGGCATCCCCTGTTCGATTTGAACGAACCCTGGTGATTTTGGAGATCACTGTGCTGCCGCTGACACTAAGGAGATATATAAAACAGGATAGCTTTTGTCGCTAGACAGAATAATAGTTAGCTTAAAATTTGCTGTAACTATCCTTAAACTTGGCGGAGCGTCAGGGAGTCGAACCCTGTGACCCTTTTTACGTGATCTACGGTTTAGCAAACCGCTGCCTTGCCGTCCGGCCCACGCTCCTAAATTCTTGGTACGACTGGTAGGTCCTGCCCCTACAAGGGCTGCGAGTTATACTCATCGCCCCGTCCCCTTTCTTGACTATGGGTCAAGCGGGAGGTCTGCTATATTCCACTCACAGTCGCATGTACTATTATATAGTATTTAACTGCGGGTGTCAAGTTGTTTGGAGGAAAATAACAGAGTCGAACTGTCACCCTTTGCAGAATGGAACAACTTTCCAAGTTGCTTAGTGCCCGGCACTTCTATTTTCCATGTATGGCGGAAGCGGTGAGATTCGAACTCACGGGCCCTTTCGGACCGGCAGTTTTCAAGACTGCTGTAATAGACCACTCTACCACGCTTCCATAACTGTTGGTGCGCCATGATGGAATCGAACCACCATCCCGAACTTCGTAGGCTCGTATATTATCCATTATACTAATGGCGCATAAAATTTGGTACCCCCGGCAGGTAACGCTCCTGCGATTGCCGGTTATCAGCCGACTGTTATACTTTTTAACTAAAGGGGCAAAATTGGGTTGATCTATGGGAGTTGAACCCATTCTATCGCTTTCACAGAGCGAGGTGCGCACCGGTACACTAAGAACAACATAACTGGCAGGGGAAGTGGGATTCGAACCCACGATGACGATTTCAAAGACCGTTGCCTTAGGCCGGGCTAGGCGATTCCCCAACAAAAACCGTTTGTTATATTGTGGATTTTATCAGTTTATTGTTCCACAACCTCACGACGCAATGGCAACTATGTTGCCGCACTGCTCGATACCACCTCCGCTTGCGCGGCGTCCGGAATAACAAAATAAAACAGGATGTATTTTTACTGGTTGAATTAAAAGTTCAGAGTATAAATTTTGCTGTTAACATCCTAAAACTTGGCTCCGTATCTGGGTAACGATCCCAGCTAATCATGAATTAACAGTTCAGTCCGTGCACCATGCTCGAATTCTACGGAATAAAAATTTGGCGCCGTTGACGGGAATCGAACCCGCCTCAATTGGATAGACAATCCAGTGCCCTCCCAGAGGACTACAACGGCATATATGGTCTGTGCTGCAGGATTCGAACCTGCGACCCCTCACTTCCAAGGCGAGAACTCTGACCTGACTGAGCTAAACACAGATAAAATTGGAGGATAGAAACAGAATCGAACTGTTACCTTTTTCAAAGTAGACCGGTTTAGCAAACCAGCTCGCGCCCAGCGACACTACTATCCATAAACTTGGAGCGGGCTACAGGGTTCGAACCTGCATCTTTCAGCTTGGAAGGCTAAACGTATTCCACAAACAACCCGCATTAAAATTGGCTGGCAAACCTGGGCTCGAACCAGGGACATTCTGATTAACAGTCAGACGCTCTACCAACTGAGCTATATGCCAATAAACTTGGTACTCCGAACGGGTTTCGATCCGTCTTTCTCTGGAGTAAATTGGTAGCGATACGGAGAATTGAACTCTCGATTTGAACCTTGAAAGGGTTCCGACCTACCCTTAGTCGATATCGCCATTATCTACCTCTCCTAAATCCGTCTGGAATCGGAGATGTTTCTTTTATTCTAGTTTTTACTATTCCGTTAGTAATCCAAATCTGTTTAGACTTTCGAACATACTTTTTAGGAGTTTTTCCTGTTAATGTTTTCGAAATCTTTTTACTGTTTTCTTCTCTATTAATAAATGCAGTTGATTTCATAGAACATGAACGAGAACAATAAACAGAAGCTGTTATGCGTTTTCTATCAGTCTGAAACAATTTTCTACAATGTAAGCATTTATATTCATACCGAGGTTTATATCCGTCATACAACTCATAAAACTTTTTAGTTCCATAAGTGCTTTCAACATAATCGAAAGCAAATTTCAAGTCATCTTTTCTTAAAACTTGAACTGTATAACCGAAAGATTCTGCTACTTTCGTTTTCTTATCTACGGATTCCCGCTTTTCATAACCTTTTGTCTCGATGATAGTTTTACCATCAGCAAGCAAAAAGTCTGGATAATACTTTACTTTATCCTTTTCTAGGAATCCAGGAAATCTATCAAATTTTATTTGATGATCAATGCTGTAAATTACCCAGCATAATTCATATGTACTACCACAAAAGATTCCTTTGTAGTACCCATTTCTTGATCTTCCCGATCCTTGTCTGTATCCACCGTGCATATGTTTTCTTTTTATATAGTTATTTATATAAAATGGCGTCCTAGCCACTAGACGACCGGAGTAAAATAAAACAGGATAGCATTTTTTTCATAAACAGTGAAATTTGAATTTGCTGTTGCTATCCTAAAACTGGCGATCCTGCGGGGAATCGAACCCCGATATCCGACTAGACAGGCCGGTATAATAGCCACTATATGACAGGACCAAAACTTGGTGCTCCGTGAAGGAATCGAACCCTCTTCTGATGCTTACAAGACACCTGCATCGCCATCAATGCTTACAGAGCAAAACTTGGTGGAGGCCGAGGGAATCGAACCCTTCTAGACAGTATGCTTGCAAAGCAAACCCGTAACCCATTACTGCCCCCAAAATTTGGATAGGCTTCTAACCTAATTGAACGTTTGCTAGCGCACTCAGTCTAACGTCTAAATCATCAACTTGGTGGACCGTAAGAGAATCGAACTCTTACCTGAGACGTGCAAAGCCCCCGTGCTCCCATTATCACTAACAGCCCAAATTTGGTGGAGTATCCTAGGATCGAACCAGGCGTGCCCGAAGGCGGCGGATTTACAGTCCACTGCATCACCATTGATGCTTCTACTCCGTATATGGTGGAACGTGAAGGAATCGAACCTCTTGTCGCCACCCTGCTTAATATGACTACCGGGTTACAGCCGGCAACAGGGAACACGTTCCATTAATTGTTAACACTCTCCGGCTACGCCTGTCAACTGATTCAGAGTCAGCGACTGGAGAGTGTATATTAAAGCACATACCAGTCCCGGGGATTCGAACCCCTTTCTCTAGTAGTTTACCACGACGTTTGCAGTCAGGCAAGTATATGCTTTAATATGACGAATTTTTTTATCTACAAGAAGATAAGCCATCCTAGCTTCCGTGTATAAATACACTAAGGAAATAAAATGTTTTACTATCTATACAAAATTACAAATACCGTTAACAATAAATTTTATGTAGGAATACATAAAACTAGTAACCTGAACGATGGATACTTTGGTTCCGGACTTAACCTTAATCGTGCTATTAAAAAGTACGGCAAAGAAAACTTTGTAAAAGAAATTTTAGAATTCTTTACTACCGAAGAACAAATGTTTGCTCGCGAAAGAGAAGTCGTTAATACAGGCTTTATTGCTCAATCGTTAACTTACAACATTGTTGAAGGAGGAAACGGTTCCTTTTCTTATATAAATTCTCTTCCTAATCAAGGGCATCGTAAGGGACAGCAAAAAGAAGCATCATTAATTAAAGCTAATAAAATTAAAACTGATCTCGTTTACAGAGAAAAAATTTCACAAAAGCTGTCAGTTGCCGTTAAAAAACAAATGGCCGAAGGCAAATTATTTTTTCAGCAACCCTCATTTATAAATCCTGCTTCATATCATAAATGGATATCAAACGACATTGAACAAAAATCTCTATATGTACCTCGTGAAAAACTTGATTCATATATTGATAACGGATGGTATCTAGGTCGTAAATTTAAACCTACAAACTTAGGAAAAAAACATAAGAAAAGGAACTAACCTTTTCTATTAGGGTTAATACCCTAACCAGGAGTCTTTTCTTCCACAAAAGGAAGTCCATGTATCCTGTCCGCCCGTTCGCCCCATGTTTTAAGTGCAGGGCCAGGTCCTCGTTACCTGTTCTTCACACTATACCAACGCTAAAAACAAAAAACCCCAGGAGTGTTAGTCCTAGGGTCCTTGAAGTGTCTGTGTAATTTGTGTTACACAATGTCCTCCAGGACCCTACTATAATGCTCCGGTGTGCGATCATTCCCTAGACTATTAATCGCTAACCAGCACATGGTGGACATTGAGCCCGCCTGTTTGGCTATTGAACTAACTGATCTAAAATATGATGCTGTTTGCATTTTCTGTTTTATCTCTACTTAAAAACTTACATACGCTACCTTATTGCAGCGTATGTATCAATTATACTGTCTTTCTTACTAGCTGTCAACCACTTTCTGCAAATACTTTAAAATTTCTTTGCTGACTGTGCTTGCTAACTAGTCTTTATTATACAGTTATTTATCATTGTTGTCAACCACTATTTTTAATTCTAGATCAAAAATAGCAACTTTCTAACAACTCAAGCACTAATTGTATATGCTTTATTTATCCCTGTCAAAAAATAGTGGTAGTTATGTGGCTAATTTGCCACGCCTGGATCAATTGTATGCATGTTATTTTATTTGTGTTGAATATTAAATTTATTATCAACTATTCTATATCGGTAACCGTGTACAAAATCAGTTCCATTAAACTCTCGACTAAATTCTTCATTCACTGAACTTACCCAATTTCTATCATTTTTGTGTCCCCAACCTGTGACCTTATCAAGCATTTCCTGATGAGTTCTTACCCAACTAAAATGATGCAGCATGGGACCGTCTTCATCAACAATATATGGACCCCAATTTAAATTTGTATCTTGTCTATAAATCCATCTTTCTGCTTGATTAAAATGTCGCTCCGCAGTCATGAATTTTTTATTCACAATGATTCCATTATGTTCATTGGTTAGAGATTGATATATGGGTTCTCTAAAGTACCAATAGCAATGGAAAGCCGAAGCATCAAATTTAAAAGGAAAATTATTTTTAATAAATTTATTAAATCTATCCCCTTCAACTATTTCATCACCATCTAACATCAAGATCCATTCATTTTTTGCTTGTTGAGCGCCTTCCCATCTCAGCACATTATGTAAATAATTTGTATCATGATGTTGAACAAATGGTAACACAATGGTCTTTACTCCAGGAATATTTCTCACATTGTCAATATTATCCGGTTTACCATTGAGCAAATGATCGTAGCAAACTAACACTATATCATCACTGAATTTTTTAGCTTGATCTATAAGACAATCAATAAATTTTTTGTCTAGGCTACAGTAACTAATAACAGTTGATATCATAATTTATTCCGTTAAATATTTTTATTAAATTGTTCCCAATCAATTCCGGGAGACATGCAAGGATCAACTTGAGTCGTTAGGCCGGGCAACGGGGTCCATAATGGAACTCCTTCCCTGTGCAGCCGTCTAAATAGTTCTCGATCTTGTAATTCGTAACTTTTAATAATATGTTCTATACGTTTGTAGGTGTTTTCTTCCACTGCATAGGTACAACATGTTGATTCACTAGTCCTCCAGTGGATATTACTTTCTCTATGAAATATAACATGTTTATGATAATCTATGTCATCATTTCTAACATAACGATCAACATGATCATATCCAGTTAATAGTTTTAAGTTGGGTAGCGCCTGACTAATTTTTTCAATTGATTTTGGTAAATGCAAATAATCATCTTCAACAAAATATATATTACCGCCCACAGATGAAGCAACTTCAAATGTTTTTCTTAAACTCAATAGATTGCTACGGTCGTTTATTTTAACAATTTTAAATTCTGACGGTATCATGTTTAACAGAGTATCGCCATCGCCGTCATGAACAAATGTTACTGAATTGATGTGGTTCTTAGAAATATTAACTGAATTTAAAAAAGACGTTAAACAATTTTGTTTTGAATACCATCTTGGTCTAAAGGCTCGTATGTTTCCATCAGTTTCAAGTTCACAAAGTCGATATATAATATTAAGCATATATAATACCTTACTCAAAAACAATCATACCGGTACCGGTGCAATGCCCGAATTTTGTTACATCAAATTTCTTAACGGTAACATTATTCCAGAAGTTTTGCATCTGCGGACTCAAGTGAATATCATCACAAATTACCATACCTTTATAGTTGTTAGCGATTAGATAATCAATAAATCGTTTTTCAAACTCACCATCATGTGGATCAACATCTAATGATATTAATGGTGATGTGAGCATGCCTGGATCAAGATAACAATCTCCAATTTTAAACTCTACATTAGCAGGAGCAGTGCAATCTAAGAAGTTTTCAATATCGTAACTAACTACGCGATTTGATGGGTTTGATGCCATAGCAATTGCTGAGAGTCCTCTGCAAGTTCCGATATCGTATAGAGTGGCATTGTGCAGATTATTAGCAAGGTGTGCTAACAATTTGTAATGTTCATCGTCCCGCTCCAACATAGCATATCGGTGTTCTGGTAAATATTCTTTTGCAAATACCATGTTGGTATTTTTTACTGTGTTTAGTGTTTCTAACATTGTGTTCCTTATTTTATAACTGTATTCTCTTTTGATTTAACATCATATTCCATTCATGTTCTTTACTGGTATTGGTCATGTAACCAGGCCAGTTTTCTGAAATAAATTTAAGATCGGTATTATCAAAGTAGTTTGCCGCATTCCAAATTCCATGAAAACCAAATGTTGGTCTGTAGTTCCCATGTTCTATTGAAAATTTATTTGCTAGCTCAATAGGTGCATATTGAATACCCCTTGTTTCAAGAAGAGCTCTATATTCTTTACATATTGCAATATCTTCAAGATCACCACTGGTGCCGCCCAACTGTATTTGATGATCTCGCAGGCAATCAAGTAGTCGTCTTGATCGAAGACTAAATCCGCCATTTCCTATTTGGCCATCTCCCCACGGACTTCCAATATAATCGTATTTTAAATATTCATCGTCCCATTGGGTTTTATCAATAGCCATCCCGTCCCACTGAATTACTAATGCATGTTCAGTTTCAACGTGCAGCCAAAGATGTTTTAACATTATTTGACTGTAATCATGAATAGTAATATTTTTTTTAATAGGTACTAATTTAGCACCTTGAATAATTTCTTTATCACTAAATGTAATAACTTCTTTACAATCAATATTCTGCAATGTTTTTTCAATTGAAAATTTAGCCAATTTATGACAAAAATTATCAACAATAACTAATGTGATATCTTTAACCATATTAATATAAATCGTGATCGGGAATGTAATTCAAAGCATAATTTGCTACCAAATTTACACCGTGTTTCCCTTTTGCCTGCATGGCGTTTTTAACAAAATTTAATCCCGAAAATCCACAACGATCATATTGATGAACCATAGCAATTCTTTTACCGTTATCGCCTAACAAATAACCTTGCCTATCAAATGTTAGAGTTTTAGAATGGTGCATGGTTGCAACCAATGGGCCGCCTGTTAAATGTATTTCAGAATTTGGAAAACATCCGCGACCATACAATACATTTAATGATGCTTGGTCAACAAACTGAGGTACTTTTTTAGCTTCCTCTAAAAGACTGTTACATAAACCTATTACCGCAGCTCTTTTACCTGCGGTTACTCCGCAACATAGAATTTGTTGATCTTTAAGTTGTTCGAGAACTTCTTGTCCGTATATATTTCGAACCCATGGCCCGTTATGTTTAGTACAACCGCCTAATGTTTCTGGTTCAGTAGAGAAATCTAAATCTTTACCACTTAGGTAATTGAATGGATTATCTTGAAATACCACATCTCTAATATCACTTAAAATAACATTTTCTACATCTACAAAATGTTCTTCTAATGCATCTCTGGGCAATTCCCATCTTGCTGTCATAATATTTCCTGCTTGACTATATACAAGATTGTAAATGTTGTGTTGATTTAAAAAATTAGCAAATTCACTAGTTTCATTATCAGAAATAATTAAAACTGCATCATCACTATATTGTCTAAAAGACAATACAAAATTTTGTATTTTCCCAACGTCATATCCAAACGCTAGCCCTATTATTAAATTTGTTTTCATATTTTTCCTTATTACCAAATAAAATTATTTTTATAAAAATCTACAATCTTAACAAGCTCTTCATCAAAGTTTGCTTTAGGTTTCCACCCTAGTGATTTTAACTTATCATCATTAATTGAATATCTAACATCCTGACCCACTCTGGTAGAGTTAGTGATATATTTACCTGGATCTGAATCATTAGAAATTAATTTAATGATTTTAGAAATAACATTAATATTTGTAGTTTCATAGTTACCTGATATATTAAAAATATCATTGACAACATTTTTTTCAATAACTGTCAAAACTGCATTAGCAGTATCATCAGCGTGTAGCCATGTTCTTACTGGAGTTCCGTTATCATGAAGATCTATTTTTCTTCCAATCGTTAGGTATTTTATACTCTTAGGGATTAACTTTTCTACATATTGTCCTATTCCATAATTGTTAGTAGGACGTACAATAACATAAGGAACTTTATAAGTTCTTGCCCATGCAATTATTAACATATCAGCAGCGGCCTTTGTGGCACTATATGGATTGCTTGGTTTGAGTAAATCTGTTTCTAGATGAGAACCTACTGAAATATCACCATATACTTCGTCAGTACTAAAATGCAATAAGATTGGCATTTTGTAAACTTGACCTTTTTTAGTGATCAATTTTAACAAATGATGAACACCACTAATATTACTATGTACAAATTCATCACTGCCCTCAATGCTGTTGTCAACATGTGTTTCGGCTGCGGTGTTAATTACGTAGTCGCAATCATATATTCTTTCTAAATCATTTATATCTGATTTAATAAACTTAAATGTCTTGTACTTGCAAAATTCATCTAAGAAATTGATGTTACTGGCGTAGGTACACTTATCTACTCCTATAACATACCATCCTTTTTCTAAACATTGTCGTGTTACATGAGACCCAATAAACCCCAGGCAACCTGTTACATAGACAATTTTTTTATTTAAACTAACCATTGCTGATTCTCCTTGTACCAATTGATTGTATCTTTTAATCTTGCTTTAGTACTTAGCATGGGCATCCAACCTCGAGAATATAATTTGTCAGGGGTGATTGAAAAATATGGATTGTGGCCAGCCCTACTAATAGGTTCTAATTGATAGTTTAATTCTTTACCTAGTTCGATAGCAATCATCTCGGCCATTTCCAAATTAGTTATGTACTTAGGCCCTGCGCTATTCCATTTTTCACAAATGACAGTTTGATTCTCTAATATAAATCGAGTCTGCGATGCAACGTCTGCTGCATGGAACCATCTTCTTCCACTTATGCTACCATCAGGACCTGTATACAATGTTAGGGGTTCGTTGTTTAAAATTTTACGTATAGCAATAACAGGAAAGCGATTTGGTTGACTGCGTGGGCCAAATGTATTGGTTAGATGTGTGATACTAACCGGTACACCGTAAGTATGTGCATAGGCCACGCACAACTCTTCTCCTCCAATTTTAGATGCTGCGTAGGGGCTTACTGTGTTGTAAGGGTCATCTTCTTTGCTGTCTGTACCTTGAGCAATAGGCCCAAAAACTTCTCCAGCGCCGTAGTAAACAAAACGATCAACTCCGACAGTTCTAGCTAATTCTAATAGATGTGTTGTTCCTACAACATTATCAATGACTACTCCAACAGGATTTTCGATACTGTCAGTGCTACCCGGATTTCCTCCCGCATGTAATATAACATCAATGTCTTCTAAATCTTTTAATTTGCTATTATAGTCTGTCCTGATATCGTGTTGTACAAATTTAACATAATGATACACGTCGGCTAGGCGTTCAAGATTCTTACTACCCGGGCGTATTAGACAGGTAATTCTATAATCGTTAACAAACTCTTTAACCAAATAGTGTCCAATAAAACCGGTAGCACCAGTAATCAACATATTCTTCATTTCACTGTAAGTTTTAAATCGCTAGCAGTTTTGATAAACAAATCTAGGTCTGATGCGTATTGTATAAACGGTATTCCTCTCTCAGACCAAAATTTAACACCCTCGGGCGTGTCAGTAAATGTGCCTACATCGATGTCGCGTATTTCGCATTTACGTATAATCTTTTCCATTGAGTTAACTACATCCGGGTGCCAAATCTCTCCTGGCAATCCCATCGATTGAGATAGGTCATATGGTCCCATGAATAGAGAAGCACCGGGCGGAACGGCATCGATAATAGAGTCGATATTTGCCATTCCTGTCTGTCCTTCTATTTGCAGTATCAAACTGTTGGCATTGTTTGCAGACTCAATATAGTCATTTTTATTTTTATTGCCAAAGTCGGCTGCACGTACAAATCGGCATAATCCCCGTTCGCCAATAGGATTAAAGTAGCTATGTTTAACAGCATATTCTACATCAGCAACAGTCTCGATGTGAGGTACTTGAATACTAGCAACATTTAAATCTCTAACCCATTTAAAATAAGCATCTTGCTTGAATGGAATTCGTACTACCAACGACAAGTTCCTGCGCTCTGCTGCTAGAACTAATGGATATAATTCCCTAGGACCTAGCGGAGTATGCTCCATATCAACTATGGCAAAATCTAATCCCGCAATGCCTATCGCTTCAATCATCTCAGGGTGTGGGCATTTAACAAAAACCCCTATCTTGGAATCGTTCATTGATTTTCCTCCATTAATGGTATAATCATTTCTTCTACTAATTCATCGTGCGATAAAAATGGATACAAGTCTTCTAGCGGGCTAGAATACATCGTGCCGTCAGCTCGAGTCTTAACAGCAGTCTTGGGAATTAATTCCTGGAATTCTGGCATTTTAACTTCAGCTACAAATGCACCTGTTCGATCTAGTACTTGTTTGATCCATACGTCAAGGTCTTCAGCAGTATCTTTTATAGCATAGTCAAAACCAAATGCATTAACAACACGACTGAGATCTGGGAATGTTACACCGCTAGTTGTACCGCAGGCACTAGCATCACCGTTGCTTTTAAAAATAGCATTGTGTGTATGTTTAATAGTTAGATAACCGTTATTATTAAGTATAAAAATCTTAACGTCAAGTCCTAAATTTTTTAAAGTTTGAAACTCTTGCAAGTTCATCATTAGACCGCCCTCTCCAGTGATTAAAACAACACGGCGGTTTGGTACACCCAGCGCCGCACCAATTGCGCCCGGCAATCCGAATCCCATCTCTCCTAGTCCTGTGGAAGTCATAATGCGCTGACCTTCCTTGAGTTTGATTGCGGCATGTGTGCAAGTAAGACTTGTACCCATATCTGTAACAATCAAATGATCAGGTTCGAGGAATTTGCTTAGACGATCAATGAACCAATAGCTATTAATACCAGATGCTATTGGATCTACTGGAGCATGAGCCATTGGATATTTGTTTTGCCAGTGCTTGATCTTGTTTTTCCAATTATCAAATGTATCGTCAATTGAATTATCTTCTAACGCTAATAACATACTATCAATAAAATCTGAAACATTGCCTAACACCGGGATATCTATATTGAATGTAAATTTGTTTAATTCAACAGGATCAATCTCTACGATAACTTTTTTGCTGGCACGACTAAAATTAGCATCATTAAATCCTCTTTGTGGTAATGCTAGACGTGTACCCAACGTGATTAATAAATCGCAGTTTTGTACTGCTAGATTAGCAAACCTTTGTCCATATGTTCCAGCACGGCCGACAAACAACGGATGATCATCGGGCACCAAGTCTGCGGCTTGCCATGTTACTAGTGCAGGGACTCCTAACTTATCAAGCAAGGTACGCATTTTTCCTTCAGCACCACTAAGACGAACACCGTGCCCCACCCATAACAACGGACGTTTGGATTGTTTGATTAACTCAATAGTGTCGTGTGCCTGTTTATTAAAATTTGATTCATCGATACTATCGGGCACAAAGCCAACCAATGATGCCGGATCTATTGTTGCATGTTGTAAATTTTGTGGGATCTCAATCCATACTGGTCCTGGCCTTCCAGAGTATGCACAATGGAATGCTTTCTCTAATATAAATCGAACATCATTAACATTAGTTAAAGTGGCGCCGTACTTAGTCACAGTTTTGGTAATATCAACCATATCCAACCCTTGTACACCTTTACCACGCATTTGATTTCTAGGTTCTACATATTCCAAGTTTTCTTGTCCGGCAATCACAATCAGTGGTAAACTATCTAGATGTGCA
>Ga0114959_10003199_pt1 | contig 12955 bp, 8 predicted proteins | sample C_130625_EF_Meta_FD_87317 | JGI IMG/M metagenome (GOLD analysis project Ga0114959, IMG submission 87317) | Freshwater microbial communities from Lake Croche, Canada to study carbon cycling - C_130625_EF_MetaG | ecosystem: Environmental > Aquatic > Freshwater > Lake | place: Lake Croche, Canada...
AAGAGAGCATTAAGTGGAAAAAGCTCTGTATTTGATTTGATGATTTCCTTATTCACTTTCTGAACATGTAATGAAATTTGCTTTACAATGAAATCAACTGCATCAGCATTTTCATCTATCAAACGCTTTGAAGCATTCTTTCTTTCCTCCGAAAATTGCAACCAGTATTTGCTACCATCGCATACCAATAAACCTATGGACAAACAGTCGTCTGTCATAGTATTTGGTGCTATTTTTATTATGGTATAAAACGTTTGCATTATCTTAATTTATATTCAAATTCACCGTAAACAGCCTTGTTCCTTTCATCGTTAAACAGAAAATCGTACAGTTTTGTTTGATGTTCTGCTGTAAAGCCCCAACTGATAGGGATATTAGCGACAATGTTAGTGTATTCTTGCTTACAATTTTGTACGCAAAGGTAAAAACTTTCTCTGTTAATTGGTTGCCATTTCTTGTTTTTCTTCTTATACCGCTTCAAACTGGCTCCTAAACTGGACACAAAAATGTTCTCATTTTCAATAGGGCTGAATGTTGCAGGGTCTAAATCGCTGTATTTCATTGTACTAAAAATGAAGGAATGGTCTATTGGAATGATGTTTTGCTTTCCGTTAATGGTTTGAAATAATAAATTGTTATTGGTTGGCTTTCTGTCGTCATTTTCTACCCAAATATCAAACAAACCAATTTTAAATAGGATTTCAGGGTTATTAAACTTATCGTAGTCCTTTTTCTTGTTGATTTCAAACATTATAGAACTGTCCACCGAATTGTTTATCCATTGAGAGGCAAATATTTCATTGTTGTAATAATGAGGTCGGTGGTTATTAGAATACTCAGGTAAAAGATGTGCTGGGTCAATTGTTATTAAGGCAATATCAGGGGTTGGCACTTCCCACAGTGTTAGAAAGTAGTGAGCCAACACCTCATTGATAATATCAGTAGCTGGGTTTTTATTCTTACTGTTTTTAGCAACATACATATTGTAATCACTTCCAATAACCTTTATTGGGCTATTGCCTGTTGTATGCAATTCCTCCTTTAATGAAGTGGCTGTGATATGTCTTAGTGGTGCTACTGCCAAAATATTATGCTCTGTTTGTTATTTTCAAAAGTATTATAAAATGATATGTTTCATATTTTATGCGTTGCTTCCTTTCTGGTTATCGTCTTTTATAAAAACCAAAGGTTGCTTTTGCCAAAGTCTGGTAAATTTTCGTTTTCAAAGTGAGGGTAAATTTCTGCAACCATTTCGGGGTACTTGGTTGTTACTGGTAAATTCTGTTGGCTGATGCTTTTCCAATACATACGGCTGAACTGATATACCTGGTCTATCAATTCTCTTACTACTTCTACATCTTCAACCAACTCTTCTTTTGTGGCTGTTTTTGAAACCTTGATAGGGAAATGGTAATCTTTAGGGAATAGTTTACTATCCTCCGCATAACGTGTATTATTGAATAGCAAATAAGAATTGTACCCAACTTTTACATATCTACCACTACGAGGCATTTTACCCGGACTACCCAAATCAAAACCTAATAACTCTTTGCTATCGGTCTTATTGATTGTTACTACTATTACTGGCAAATCCTTTTCACCCAAATTGTCTAACATTTTAAGGATGGGCTGCAACTCCTTCTTATCGGATATTTCTTTGTAAAAATGAATGATTACCCTTTTGGCTGTTTGGTTCTTCTCTATGAATTTCTCAACTGCATTGCTTATTGATCCTGCCAATAAATCGGTTTCATCTTCTCTGAAACAGTCGAAGTTTTCAAATACTCCTTCGTTGCTAAAACAAAAGGCACTGCCTACAAACCTGTGTGCTGAACCTTGTGGTTTAAATGCCCCTACACCTATTATTATTTCATCTTCCTTTACTCTTGCCAAACGCCACGGAATACCGCCTATTTTAGCCAATAAAGCCACATAAATATTAGGTATGAAGTAGTAGAAATCCTCTTTGCTTAAATGCTCTTTGTAAAGCACCTGTGAGGATATTCCTTTGTTCAATAACAGTTCTTTGATTTTGTAATAAGCAAAGTGCTGTGGGTGGTCTTTTTCTGTTTTTGATATTGGGCTAATGTATATGGCCACAAATCTTGAACTGGTATCATTAAATGATTTTAGTTGTTCTGCCACTTCCTCAAAAATGGTTTCTGTATTTTCAAATACTACTCTCTTTGACTTGTCAATGCTAAGAGTTTGGTTGATGTAGTTTTGAAGATTTGCTACTCGTTTTTCTACATTCTTTACTGGTCTGTTCCAGCCGTTAATCATATAATCGTAGAGAGTGTCTTTTATATATTCTCCATCGTCTTTGTGATAAATGAAAAACAGTTTAACGTGGTCTTCGGTAAATGCTTTTAATGGCTTGTGCCTCCAAATGCCAGTGCCAGGATTAATGTCTGTTTTACCGCCTTTAAACTCCAGTAGGTTTGAATTGGGATGTGTTTCAAATACTTTGTTGTTAGGTACTTTGTAGAAACCATCTTTATTGAGCTTAAACATTGCTTTAAAAGCATCTGTATTGAGGTAGGTATTATAAAAGTTCTCTAAATGCTTTAAGTAGATTGGGAAACGGTTTTCTTTTTTCAGTTCCTCTTTCTCAATGATAAATTCTTTCTTTAGGGTGTTGCTTAAAATTGGGTATAGTGTTTCTTGGTTCTGCCTTAAATCTTCTGGCATCTTCTCATACTTGTACACTGTGCCGTTACAATTAACAAGGTTGTATTTGGTGGTATCAAAATCTGCTATTTCGGAAATGCTTTTGTGCAATATTTTAGATGTGCCATTGTATGCTACTACAAATTCATAACTGTTGGCTGTAACTTGGTTGAACTGGACTTTGATTGTGAAATTATTGTATAGCTGATATACTTTGTTTTTGTGCAATGGGTCTTTAAACCATACTTCAATATCATCTACATAATTCGGAAACACAATTGCACCTTCAATGCCTTTGAAATAATTAAATACCAAATGGCGGAAATAATGGAGTGAAAAGTTTATAGCATCAGCAAACTTTAATTCTTTGGTAATTGCTCCTTCTCGTGGTGCTTCGAAATCAGTATAGTAATTCTTAAACTTTGCTTCTCTGCCTTCGGGGAAGGTTTCCATAATTTTACCCCAATAGATAGGTGCAAAGCCTCTTTGCTTCTCACCATAGAATGAGAAAGTGCCTTTACTTACAACTGGTGTAAACGGAATGATATTTAATTGAATTTGCTGTGCCAATTGAATACTTTTAAATGTTAGGTTGATTTTGTTTCCAAACTTTATCAAATACAAAATCTAAATACTGTCTTTTGAAATCAGCATCATCAGTAAACTTCTTGTACAAATCAGTATAAGTAAAAATTACATCTTGCATTAAGTCTTCTACCTTTTTATCAGAAGTGATTTTTGCATTTTGTTTGTCGGAATTATTTACAGAATTAACAGTTGCCTGGTCTTTTGCAAAATCGGCTGGCAATTGTTGAAATAGAAATGCTTTTATTTTATCATCGTCTGTCCAATTATCAATACCAAAACGTGTATTGAAATCATTGATGATAGCTTCTAAAGCATTAAACTCATTTTCACCTTTCTTGCCTTTCATTAATGGTGGGGTTGGGTCTATTTCTTCACCACCTTTTAAGCCAATATTATCTGTTGTAGTTCTTGTTAAGCGGTAACTATCTAAATCAATAGCCTCAATAATACCTTTTGCTAAATCCTCATTTTCCTTAGGTTTGATTTTTGGCATTAGAAATTTTAAGAACCAATACAACCTTTCCCAATAAGCATTTTTGAATGACAATATTTTAGAAAGGAAAGCATAAGTAAGGTAAAATGATTTTGCCTTTACAAAGAAATCTATTTGTGCATCTTCGTTTAACTCTGATTTGAAATTAGCAACACAGGCATCTATTATTGGGTCAAGTTCTTGCCTGTCAGCATTGTTAAAATATAGATTAGTAAAGTTGTGTACTTCTTCAGATGTGTACACCTGTGCATTATCCAAAATGTCTTGCAAATCATTCAGCTTGTTTGCGTCTGTTTCTTCACTTAATACTGTGGTGGTATAAAAAGGCTCGAAGGCTTCTTTTATTTCATCTGTACTATTGAAAAAATCCATTACAAAAGTATCTTCCTTGTAAGGCTTATAAGCCCTGTTTAACCTTGATAAAGTTTGCACTGCCTGAACATCTCTTAATTTTTTATCTACATACATTGTATGCAATAATGGTTGGTCGAAACCTGTTTGAAATTTATTGGCGACAATTAAAAACTTATAGTCTTTTTTCTTGAACTCTTTTGGTATGTCGTTACTTGGGAAGCCATTTAATTTAGCTTCGTCTGTTTCTACTCCTTCAATTTCTCTGCTGCCACTAAAAGCAATTATTACTTTGTAATGTGAGTTGATTTCTTTGAGGTATTTTTTAAAAGCATCGTAGTATTTAATGGCGTTGTTAATGCTCTTACAAACCACCATTGCTTTAGCCTGTCTGTTTATCTGCTTGGCAACTTCTGAATTGAAATGGTCTATCATCACCTTTGATTTTTCCATTATGGAAAATGGATGACTTTCTACATAAGCCCTTAGTTTTTTGTTGGCTTGGTTTGTTTCAAATTCTGGATTGTCTTCTACTGCTTTATTGAGTTTGTAATAAGATTGGTAGGTAGTGTAATTTTTAAGCACATCTAAAATAAATTCTTCCTCAATGGCTTGTTTCATTGTGTAAGCATCGAAAGCCTCAAACTTACCTTCTGCGGTTTTTGTGCCAAAGGTTTCTAAAGTTTTGTTTTTAGGTGTAGCCGTAAAAGCAAAGTAGCTGGCATTTTTCAGCATTTTACGTTGCTCTATCATTTGGTTTATGGCATCTTCTGATGTTTCAGGATCTTCGTCTTGCCTGTTATCGTCTTCACCGTATGGTGTTTCTTTATCAGACAGTACCCAGTTCATTTTACTGGCTGTTTCTCCGCTTTGGCTACTGTGTGCTTCATCAATGATGATGGCAAATTTTTTGGCTTGTAATGTGCCTATTTCATCAATAATGAATGGGAATTTTTGAACAGTGGTAACAATTATTTTCTTGCCATCTTCTAAGGCTTCTTTAAGTTGCTTACTGCCTTTTTCAATGGCTTCTACTACTTTGTTTACTTGGGCAAATTGTCTGATGTTATCTCTAATTTGTTTATCCAATATTTTTCTATCGGTTACTACTATTACACTGTCAAAAATTGCATCTGAATTTTCGTTATTGTGTAAACTCACTAACTGGTGTGCCAACCAGGTAATGGAATTTGACTTGCCTGAACCTGCTGAATGTTGAATTAAATATTTTTGTCCTACACCGTTTGTTTTGGCATCTTTCAATAATTTGATAACTGCTCTTATTTGATGGTATCGAGGGAATATTAATTTGCGTTTTATCTTGCCTGTGTCTTCGTCTGTTTCTTCTACTATCTGTGCATAGTTTTCTACTATATTGCTTAGGCTTGCTTTGGTAAGCGTTTCTTTCCAGAGGTAATCTGTTTTTAAACCATTTTGGTTTACCGGATTACCTGCACCATCGTTTACGCCTTTGTTGAATGGAAGGAAAAAAGTATTGCCCCCTTTCAACTCACTTGCCATATATACTAAGTTGCTATCTACTGCAAAGTGAACCATACATCTGCCAAAGGCAAATAAAGGTTCTTTGGGGTCTCTATCTTGTTGGTATTGGCGTATTGCATTTTTTACCGTTTGCCCTGTCCATTCGTTTTTCAGTTCAAAGGTTATAATTGGTAAGCCATTGATGAATAAAACCATATCCAACGAATTGCTATTGGATAGGCTGTAAAACAACTGACGAGTAACTGAAAATATATTGGCTTGGTAATTATCTTGTGCCTTTTGGTTGAGGTCGGAAACTGGGTTTTTGTAGTACAGATTTATTTGAAGGTCTAAATCCTTAATGCCTTTACGCAAAATTTCAATGATGCCTTTGGCTTTGATTTGCTCTGCCAGGCGTTTTATAAATTTATCTTCGCCACGTTTTACAATGGTATCAAAAGCTATGGGCTGGGTTTGCTTGATAAACTCAAACAATAAGCGTTTGTTTATACAAAGGTCTCTGTCATAGTCGGCACTATAACTTTGGCGAAAGCCACACACTTCTACCAAGTGCTTTTCTATGATGGTTTCTAAACCTTTTTCTGATGTATCTGTACTCATATATTTTCTAAATAAAGCTGTTAATGAAATCTACAAACTCAATACATTTCTGATTGGCTTGTATTTTTGCCAAATTCAAATAATCTGTTTGCCCAATGCAGACTGTATTTGAACCACCTGACTTTTGCAATTGTCCGATTACCCCAACTATTGATTTTTGTTCGTCATACTTTAGTTTATCACCCAATTTAATACTTGGTGCTTCTTTTGTTACTCCAGCATTATTGCTAAGTTTTAATGGAAATAATCTTGCATCATCAAAATGAGTTTGAAGGTATGCTACTGCATTATCATAAATTTGCTCACTACCGTCTCTCATAAGTGGCATTAATATATCTTCGAGCTTACCTGTATTGTTATCAGCCCCAGTGATAATGTGGCAACCTATCTTTATGTTTTCTACAGTTGCAAATGTTGAATTAGCAGGAAAAATATTTGCCGTTAATGCTGGAAACACTTCTTTAACTTCATTAAGCACTTCGGCTAACCTTGCAGCTACTCCCTTATTATCTGCATCAAAAATGTACACTACCGAAAACTGTGTATCGTCATTTCCTCTATCACCTTTGATTTCACCAGCTTGCCTAATATTTGCTTTGAGATTATTGATAATGGTTTTTCTATCCTCTCTTTTGCTGTCGCCACCCATAGAATAAAGAAATACCCAATTATCTTCTTTTTGCAGAGTATGAGTAGGCAAAACTCCCTTCCTTAACTCTTGTAAGTTTAGTTGCTCAACATCTGTTTTAATAAACTCACTTGCCATTAATTTATCCATTGGCGTAGGAAACTGATTAAGTTTCTTTTGCTCGTTACTTATAAAACCTGCTGTCTTTAAAATTCTGTTTATGAAGGAAACATCGTGTGGGCCTTCACAAAGTGTTATAATTATTTGTGTGGCCATACTATCTTATATCTATGTTTATTGTTTCAACTAATTGTTTCAGTTTATTTCCCAACAAGAAATTGCACTCAATTTTCCCTTCTGCATTTTCCTCTAAAGCATAGGCGGTTAGTTCATCATCGGGAAATTCGTTTTCTACAAATGCATCAATACATTCTTTGCTGTGGGTAGAAAGGAATACTTGTACATTAAACTCTTTTGCAATTTGCTGAATGAACTCTGTAAACTTGATTAATAAACTTTTGTGTAATGCACTATCAATTTCATCAATGCACAGAATACCATTTTTGCAATAACCCAATAACAAGGCAATTTCAAAAACTCGTTGTAAACCCTCACCGTATTTAGTAATGTCTATTGCTTTTTCTACACTTGTTGAGGTAACTCTAAATCTGTTTTCGCCTTCGTCATTTACTAAATCTATCTTTTCAATGGTATCATCTAAATTGGTTTTAATAAACTGGATCACTTTATCGAAATACCTGTTTTCAATAGCTAATTTGTGAGCAGTGTACAATAGCTTTTCGTTGTAACGGTATGGGCTTGTAAAAGCAGACTGACAAAGAATTTGAGATTTGGTATATCTGTATTCAGGCTCTTTGTTTGAAAATAAATGTATGTTGCTATTTAAGTTTGTATTGCCTATGTAAGCCTCTGCTACCAATGAATTGAGGTAACCTGTTTTGTCCATATCTTCTTCAGTGGCTTCTTTCTTAATTAATAAGCCTGTTTCTTTTGTGTTGAAGATTGCTTTTAAATCAATTGAGGAAATGAAATTTTTATCCACCCATTTTGCTGGGAAATCTTCTAAAAATTTACCTCTGTATCTTTCTAACTCAATGTATGAGGGTAAGTCGTTTAATTGCGATAGCAAATAAAAGGCTTCTAAAATGGTTGTTTTTCCTTTGTTGTTACCACCTGCAAAAATGTTTACCCTGCTGATGTTTTTTATAGTGACATTCTCTAATTTTCTGTATTTGTTAATCGTAGCATCAGAAAAATGACTGGTAATTTCAGTAAAATGCAACTGTGCCTTTTTCTCATTAATAAAAAATAGTGCTTTGCTTATTGGCAATAAGTTTTCAATTTTTTCTTTTGATTTTGTTAGCTCCTCATAATCGGAAGAGGTGATTAAATCTCTAAAATTATAGGCTAATTGTGTGGCACTTTTAATTGTCTCTAACGCACCTCTTAATTTGGCTTCGCCAACCGATTGACTAAAAGCATAGCCCTCTGCAATGCTTCTGCTTTCTTCCATTTTTGAAAGTGCATTTTCATCGTTAATGAAATTGGCTATTTCTGCAATTTGCCTGTATTGCGTAATGATAGGGTCTTTAATTTTTGTGTCCTTACGCTCATTCTCAACTTCTTCTTGTATTTCTTCGGTTCGTGAAATCCAACCAAATAACCTATCCAAGTTTACTTCATTGTATGCTTGAAAATCGTCATTATCCCAACCTATCCATTCTTTCATTACCGGGCTACCAATAACCGATTGGAATATTGAGAACATCTCGGTTTTAAACTGGTCGCCATAATCACTTAACTTATATTGCTGAATTAAAGAAAGTGTTCTGGTGTTTCTTCTTAGTGCATATTTTGAAATACCCAACTTATCGCAAACTTCATCTTCGGTTAAATGATATTTTTCAATTAAATCGGATAACAGTTGAGCTTCATTTACTGCACTCCATCTTTTTTTACCGCTAATGTGGTGCAAACCCATTGTAATAAGGTGTTGCACTGGATTTTCGTTGATAATTTCAACAAGGTTTACGCTTTTAAAATCGGCTTCGGTGAGTTTGCCAACATCATTGCCTTTTTTAAATTCATCAAATAAGTATTTTAAAGTGGCGGTTCTTCTGTTGCCTTCTAATACTAAATATTTATCGCCAACTGGCTTTACTTGTATTTGGTCAATATCTAAAAAGCCATTGGTAGTAAAGCTGCTAATGAGGTCTTTTACATTGTCTTGGTTTTTACCCAAAATGAAATTAAGGGTACGCAATTGTATTCTATCATCGGCTACTTGGTCATCGGGTACTGGCTTGTAATCTGCTCTGTCAATAAAGCGATAATTATTGGGGTCTAATAATAGACGGTCAATATGTTTTACTATTCTATTGCTTGCCATTTTTTACTTATTTGCTTGTTTATTAAAATTTACTTTCCCCATCACTGCCTCGGCTATCATAGCTTCTTTGTATTCTTTTATGAGTTCTATTTCTCTTTCGGTTTTGGCTATTGCAGTATCAATGATGACGGTTTCGGTTTTGATGAAATCAAGAATTTCTTTTTGTTCTGTAATTGGCGGAATAGGGATTTTTAGAACACAATATTTATCAGCACCAATATTTTCAATTGTAGCTTTACTAAATATTGAATTTTTCCAATTTTCAAATACAATAGAATTTGTGTACTCCATCAAGAAGTCAGATAAAATTATATTTTCATTTGGAGAAGCCTTTATGAGATAACCTGCATAACAATATTTTTCTTCGTCACTTACAAAACGAAATTGAAATGTTTTACCTACAGTAGCACCACTTCTGGCAAATAAAATATCGCCATCTGCTAATTCATATTCAACGCCAATTTCTATCGGTAATGAAAGTTTATTATGTTCATCTAATAATCCTTCCTTTGTAAAATCGGTTATTCGGATATAACGATACCAATTAGGATTATATTCATACCCACTTTCATTAGCACCGTATTTCAACTTCCCATTTATACAATTTTTCAGTCTCTTTATTTCCCAGTGTTCAGGAATATTACCCAACCACTTAATACCGCTATCTTTTAGTTTTACTTTTTTGTTAATACCCTTTGTTACTGCTTCATTAATAATGCTTTGTCTTTGCTCTTTGAGTAGTGCAATAAATTGTTGCTTTTTGGCAATAAAGTGGTTTATTTTTTGAGATTGGGTTTTTATGTATTCAACAATTTGGTTTTGTTCTTCAACTGGTGGTACAACAGAAAAAATGCTGAAAAACTTATCGCTGTACAAACGCAAACGGCTATCAATAATGCCTGTTGATTTTTTACGAAACTCTGTTTTTAATAAGTTGGTGGCAAACAAGTAACCAAAATATTCGGAGTTGTTATTTTCCTTTGTTCTGTACACACAATAGGCTGGGCTGGTAATGCCATCAAAAGGCGAAATACCTAAGCTGCCATTCCAAGCCAACATTATATTTATAACCAAGTCGCCTTTTGCAACTCGTTTGTAGCCCTCTAATGTTTCGGCATTGCTTATAAAATCATCTTCGTTTTCGAGGCTGTCTCTTTTCAATGTAATGCCTGTATAATGCGAAACAGACAATAGTTCTTCGTTGCCACTGGTGCTTCTATCTTCTATTTCAGAAAATATGTTTTTAATCCTTAGCACTTGCCAATGTGCAGGATAGTTGCCCAACCAAGCTGATTTGTTATATGTAGCGGTAGTGGTCATTTATGCTTCAATAATTTCTTTTAATAAATTTTCTGTTTCCTCCTCAATAGCCAAAATGTCTTTGGTTATTTCGGTCAATTTTCTTGGTGCTTGATACTGGTAAAAGTATTTGGCAAAATTTACTTCGTAGCCTACTTTGGTTTCTTTGGCATTGTACCAGGCATTTGGAACAAATGGCAATACTTCGGTTTCAAAGAAATCATCAATACTATCTTTGAGTGGTATGTTTTCAATATCCCTCAACTTGGCATCGCTTTTTGGTTTGCCTTTGCTATCCAACACTATATTTCCTTGCTCGTCTTTTTCGGGCTGATGCACAGTAATTTGGTGGAAACCAAAATCGGTATTATCTAAAATGATGCTGTACTCATTTGGCTCAAAATCTAAGAATAGTTTGGTAATGGTATTGATGTGGTTGGCATCAAACTGTACTCTTTTTTTGCCCAATGGCTTACGCATTTTGCTATTGAAATGGTCGGCTGTTACATTTATCAATTGCAGCTTTCCTTTGCGTTTCTTGTCCTTTTTGTTGGTAAGAATAAATATGTAAGTAGGTATGCCAGTGTTGTAAAATAAATCGTTTGGCAGGGCTATAATGGCCTCCAACAAATCATTTTCAAAAAGGTATTTGCGTATTTCGCTTTCGCCTTGCCCTGCATCGCCTGTAAACAAAGCACTCCCATTATGAATAGTTGCAAAACGGCTTCCCAGTTCACTATCCTTTTTCATTTTACTTACCATATTCATCAAGAAAAGCAATTGCCCATCGTTTACTCTGGGTACTCCAATTTTAAAACGGTGGTCTATGATTTCCTTTTTATCCACTATGGCAGGTTGGTCTATCTTCCAAGTTTTGCCATAAGGTGGATTGCTCAACATAAAATCAAACTGCAAGTTTGAAAAACCATCATTGCTTAATGTAGAGCCGAAGGCGATTTTATCGGGGTCTTCTTCCTTTATGAGCATATCTGCTTTGCAGATGGCGAATGTTTCGGGGTTTACTTCTTGCCCATATAAATGAAATGTTGCCTTAGGGTTTATTTCTAACGCAAAGTGTTCTGCTTCGGTAAGCATACCACCACTACCACAGGCAGGGTCGTAAATAAGGTATGTGCCATCTTTAATTTTGCCTTTAATAGGATCAAAAATTAAATGGGTCATTAATTTAATAATCTCTCTTGGTGTAAAGTGTTCTCCAGCTTCTTCGTTGTTTTCTTCATTGAATTTTCTAATCAATTCTTCAAACACATAGCCCATACCTAAATTGGTTAAGCCTTCCATCACTACATTGCCGTCTTTGTCAACAACTGGCTTGGGGCTTAGGTTAATGGTGCTGGTACAAAATTTTTCTATCAATGGAAAAGTGATATTGCCTTCTTCCATTGTTTCTAATTGATTACGCAATTTGAACTTGCTGATAATATCCTGCACATCGCTACTGAACCCATCTAAATAGGTTTCTAAATTTTGGCGAATGTTGCCCGGTTCGTTGAGTAGTTTTTTAAACGTGTATTTTGAAGTATTGTAAAACACATAGCCACTTACTTTGCGAAGCTGTGGGGCTTGGTTATCTATCTTCATTGTGTTTAGCTTTTCGTGCATTTGCAGCACTGCTTCTTTGGTTGGTTCCAGAATAGCATCTAAACGCCTTAATACTGTAAATGGCAAAATAATGTCTCTGTATTTACCTCTTGTGTACACATCACGAAGTACATCATCTGCGATGCTCCAAATGAAATTGACGATTGTATTATGTTGGGCTTGGTTCATTACTTTGTTTTCTTAATTTGTTTTGTTACTGATTTCAATGCTTCGTCTGCCATTGGTTCGCCTTGAACCATATTGTACAATTGGTCGGCAAGCCAAAGGGTTTGCAATTCTTCCACATCAGCTTTGAGTATTTGGGCTAATAATGGGATTTGCTCTTTCTTTAATTGCCTGTCGCCTCGCTCTACTTTGCTAATAATAGAAGTGTCAACATCTAACTGAGAAGCAAGCTGCCGCAGCAACATATTTTGCTTCGTTCTTAGTTCTCTAATTCGTTCACCAAACTGTGTTGCCATTATAATAATATTGTCTTGACAAATATTGGCAAATATAAGAAAGAAAAATACAACTAAAAGAAGAAGTGGATAAAATTTGAGAAAGTGGGGAAATGAGGATTTGAGGATGGGAGCCTCATCCGTCCTTCGGATACCTTCTCCTAAGGAGAAGGGAAAAGGATATTGTTTTTTTGTGCTGCTCCTTTCTTTGCTATTATGACTTAGCAAAGTTTATTAAGGGTTGAATGTCTCCAGCATCTGCTGCCCTAATTGCATTGAGGTAAGTAGTGCGTTGGTTGCCCTGCTGTACCAAATTAGCTGCACCCCAACTGTAATGTAATTGCTTGAAA
>Ga0114959_10003200_pt1 | contig 12954 bp, 11 predicted proteins | sample C_130625_EF_Meta_FD_87317 | JGI IMG/M metagenome (GOLD analysis project Ga0114959, IMG submission 87317) | Freshwater microbial communities from Lake Croche, Canada to study carbon cycling - C_130625_EF_MetaG | ecosystem: Environmental > Aquatic > Freshwater > Lake | place: Lake Croche, Canada...
ATAGAGTTTGCCGAGCTAGAGGAGGAAGAGGAAGAAGAGTAAATTAATAGCTAGTAGTAGTTAGATAGTAGTTAGTCCACCTACTACCCTTAGGGTTAAGGTGGAGCCAAATAGTAGTTAGATAGATAATGTTAATTATATAAGCATTATTTTTTCCATTGTTTGCACCTCCCCTTGTTTGCACCTCCCCTTGTTTGCCCTTGTATTTTTTTGTGACCGGTATCTCATTTCCGCACTCATTTCTTGATTCCCTAAGAGCATATATGGTCACATACTGAATTGAACCTTTGGTCAAAATGGTGTATCCGCGGCTGCGCCGCGGCGCGGGACTTAGACTGCATAGTTGAGCGAAGCTAATAATTGTCCAGTGCTTGTAGGGTGCGCCAGAATGATGATAGAGTACAATAAAAATGAATATTCCTGAAAATATAATAACTTATTTATTTTTTTCAAAAGTATTTTTGGCTATTAAAAAAAGGACATAAAAAAGTATGTCCATTTTTGGAGGGCCAATTATAATCCTGAAAATAGGGTGAAAAATGCAGTTGAGAGCATAATGGTCACAAATGCAATAATGATCCAATAAAATTTGAGATGATAAAATTTTGTAATAAATTGGTAAAAGCATTTAGAAATATAGTATGGGGTTAAATTAGACTAAAATGGACGAACAAACGACTAACAAAAATCTTGCAAAGTTTGCCTGTGAGAAATGCCAGTACATAACCAATAACAAATTTAATTACAATTTACATTTATTGACACTGAAGCATAAAAGGACTAACTTTGGTCTTGCAAATCTTGCAAATCTTGCAAACCAGGATCCAGAATGTAGTAGTAAATTTTCGTGTAAATGTGGGAAAAAATACCTACACGCATCAAGCTTATCAAAACACAAGAAGAAATGCAATGGACTATCATTAGAGTTAGATGTAGTTCTGAAGCTATTGCAAGATAACAAAGAGTTCCATAATTTGATAATAGAACAAAACAAACAACAAGCAGAATATCAAGCTCAGAAGGATGACAAGATAATAGAATGCTTAAAAGATGGAAACGGGAAAACCATAAACACAAATTGTAACAATAACAATAACAATAAGTTCAACATCAATATATTTTTGAATGAACAATGTAAAGATGCATTAAACATTATGGATTTTGTGGATCAAATGCAACTGAAACTGACAGATTTTGAATCTTATGGAGAAAAGGGATATGTTGAAAGCGTAAGTCAAATAATGGTGCGAGAATTGAAAGGACTAGATGTAACCAAGAGACCGATTCATTGTAGTGATGTGAAGAGAGAAGTGTTATATATAAAGGATAATGATGCTTGGGAAAAAGAGACCGAAGAAAAGGAGAAAATAAAAAAGGCAATCAATATTGTGGGTCAAAAGAATTTCAAACAGATTCAAGAATGGAAAGTAAAAAATCCGGAATATAATAATAGTAAAACAAAGAAACACGCACAATATGTGAAGATCATATCCAATTCTTGTGGTTCAGATGAAGAAGAAGATGATAAATATTTCAATAAAATAATAAGGAATATTGCAAATAATGTAATGTTATGCAAATAACCTTTATATATTTTTGTGACCGGTATCTCATTTTGTGAGCCATTTCTTGATTCCCTAAGAGCATATATGGTCACATACATAATAGAACCTTTGGTCAAATGGGTATCCGCGGCTGCGCCGCGGCGCGGGACTTAGACTGCATAGTTGAGCGAAGCTAGGAAGGAACAGTACAAGTAGGGTGCGCCAGAATTAGAAGATGATAGAGTGCAACCAAGGAAGGAACATAATTAGATAGCTTTTTCTCTCTTCAATCAGAATTCCAACTTGAAATTGAAGAGAGAAAAGGCAAAGAATATGGATTGTGTGTTTCTTTGCTCCTGAATGTTCAGGAGCAAAGGTTTTGTAATCTTTATTAATGATAAAATTTTTTTCTAACATATATTTTGCATTGTATTTTTGATTAAAATCCAGCCATCTCCATACATTATCTAAGTCAACAATAAAATCATTGGTTGGATGATAGTTCAAGTAACAATAAAAACTGGCAACAAACATCTGTTGTTGGCTTTCTGTGAAGGTATTCTTAACTTTTTCAATTAATTTGGACTGGTAATTACCATTCAATTTGGTAATAGGATTGGTTTCAAACAGATCAACAATGTCTATGCTCATTTATATAACTACTTATTGTCATTTTTCCATATTGGTTTTGTTTTTAAAAGCAATAACCCTTATATATTTTTGTCACTTGTATCTCATTTCCTCACTCATTTATTGATTCTCTAAGAGCATATATGGTCACATACATAATAGAACCTTTGATCAAAATGGGTATCCGCGGCGCAGCCGCGGCGATGCACTTAGACTGCATAGTTGAGCGAAGCTAATAATTGTCCAGTGCAAGTAGGATGCGCCAAAATTAGAAGATAGTAGTCTGTAATCAAGGAAGGAATCCAAATTGAAGATAGTATTCTACAATCAAGGAAGGAATCCAAATTAGAAGATAGTAGTCTGTAATCAAGGAAGGAATCCAAATTGAAGATAGTATTCTACAATCAAGGAAGGAATCCAAATTAGAAGATAGTAGTCTGTAATCAAGGAAGGAATCTTATTTGTATTCTCTTTTCTCTCTTCAAATGTAAATCCGAATAAGATTTGAAGAGAGAAAAAGGAATTCAAGGAAGGAATTAACCCATACCTTTTATAAAGGTGGGAAAATTAGTAAAACAAAGTTTTCAATTATTTTACAATTGAGAAAAGAAAATTGAAAAGTGTAAGGACATTGTAGAGAGATGTACCCTTTCCAAGCAACAATCAGTTTTTAAACAACAATGCAACATATGAGCTACTTAGACAGAAAAGAAGCAATTGAAGATTTCCAGAGAGAAGGCCCACCACCGCCTGCTTCTGATGAATTCATAAACGGTTTATTTGAATCTTATTATTGCTCTAAAATTAAAAGACAGGCAGACGAAATTGCGGCCTTGAAGATACAGGTGCTGGAGCTCAGAAGACAACTAGGCGAACCAGAGACCGAGCTCACTACTTCAAAACTAGTTAGAAGCTACTGCGGTGAAGAAATGGAAGACTGCTGGCCACAAGAGTCATTTATAGCACTAGGGGAAGCAATGGCTTCGGCTTCTGAAAACGGACCTTACGAAGCTGCTGACTTTGAGAAGCAAGATAAGGAGAAGCTAGAGTTTCTTAGGGAGAATTTCCTATTTGTCCCTCAAACTTCGCAAGTTTGGGAACCGCAGGTTCATCAGGGACGCACTATTGACAAATACAATGCAGCAAAAGAGCTAGAAAAATTAGCTGTGTTCTTGAAGTTTCATTACGACTATGATAAGTGCAAAAAAGCATCAGAAGTTGTATGCGAAGCGCCGAAAAGAGCTTACTGTGGACAACACGAAGAAGAGTGCGTTGAGTGGTTGATGAGCGATGAGTCTACCAACTGGATGATGGATCTTTTCGGTAGAGTTCCTGCGCAAAAACCCAAAGTTCAGGAAGCCGAAACCAACACGGAACCAGTAGCAGAAGCAGAAGCAGAAGCAAAGACTGTTAGTTTCGCAGAATCGCTGCGAAATTACGAAGAAACCTTGAGAAAAGAAGCAGAAGCACAAGTTCACCCTGCTGCTTCTTCTGATTGTTACGACTACGAAGCCCAGGAATACTACGAAGACTACGAACAACCAGTATGCGACGACGAAGAGTGTTTGTCTTTCAAACTAGTCCTTTCTGAGCAAATCACAGAGGACTAGAGAGAAGCGATATTTTGTAGTTGAAGTTAGATAGCTAGATAGGTAGATATATATGGTATTATATAAGTATTAGAAGAAAAGGGGGTTGGATATAACCGTAAAACCACTAGGTAATCCCCCTATTTTTTCGTCACTCATTTCTCAAATTCGCACTCATTTCTTGATTCCCTAGAAAGGGGGGATAATAGGGGGTAAAAAAGGAAGCAGATTTGGGGAGGGAATAAGGGGAGGGAATAAAGGGCCAATTGGGGAGGGAATAGCAGGGGGTAAGGGGAGGGTTGCTCAGTACAAGAGGACAACACAAAAGTCTAAACGCCAATCAGATCACCAATCTTTTGGCTAGACCTTTCCTAAAGGTATAAATTTTGGCTACACCTTTCCTAAAGGTGTAAGGTGTAACTACTTCTCTCTTTAACTCAAAATCAAAACATCAAAAACAAAAGATGAAAGCCATAATATTATGGATTTGATCCTTATTTATAATCTACTATTTCTTAGACTTACACTTCTTAGACTTGGACTTCTTAGACTTAGAAACCTTTTTATCATTCTTTTTATCATTCTTTTTATCATTCTTTCTACCATTTTTTCTACCATTTTTCTTAGACTTAGATCTAAGTCCAAGACCAATAGATCGCAACTGAGCCATTTCCTCTTCAGAAATAATAGTAAGCTTCTTAGCTTTAGGATTGGAAGCTTTAGGATTGGAAGCTTTAGTAACAGGAATCAAAGGAGTTTCAGATTTGGACTTCCTAGGCTTAGATTTCCCCGAATGCAAACCACAAACACCCTGACCAATCACAACTTCGCGACCACAACTCTGACCACTCTTAGCCCCAGCCTTAATAATAGTAGTACATAAGGAAATCTTTGTTGAACAACTATTAGGCGCCAAATCAAGAGAACCCAACGAGATCTTACCAACAATTTCTTCAAGCACTTGACCAACCACAGTTTCCACATTAAATTCCTCTTCCAAAAGCCCATCCGAACCAGGCAAAACAGTGAGACCACTCAACAAAGGTCCATCATAAACAACACTAGGAACCATCATACTTTCAGGAATAGCAACAGGATTAATCAATTTACAAATATCAACATCATTAGCAACACTAGTAAGCTTAGACAGTTTCCCAGGATTCCCAACAACACCAACACAAATATCAACACCATATTTCAACTTCATAAAGACACGCAATGTGGCAGCAATATCAACCAGCGCATTATGTAGCTGACCCTTCGCTTCCTGCCTAAAAAGCAGCTTATGTACTTCATCCAACTTGTATTTTTGTTTCTTTTTATCAACTTGATATTTTTTAGGGCAAACAATTCTGGATGCCTTCAATGTGCAAAAAGTATCAGTATCTTCAGCCACTGGTTGAAATCGCATCAAAAAATCAAAATACCAGGAAGCCACTTTTTCTCTCTTATCCACAGGATAACCTTCAATAATCTTCTCAATACTAGCAGTGACCATTCTAATATCAAATCCAACATTATGACCAACAATGGTACTAGCCTGATTACACCAAAAAACAAACTGATTAATATGATCTTCAAGTAAATGACGACCACGTTTTTTTGTATCAGCAGTTGTAATGCCGTGAACAGCACTGGACGACTTGGGAACTCTACCTTTAATCGCAACAATATCGTCACCGAGGGTCGTTGAAAACAAGACCTTTCTCTCTTCAACATCATAAACAATATAACTGAGTTGAACAATTTCGTGAAATTTTGGACTCAACCCAGTAGTTTCAGTATCAAAAACAATTATAATATTTGGATTATAATCAATACCACTCATATATTATATGAATAAATTTCTCTCTTAAATGCAAAATACAAAACGAAAAAAATCGTAAAGACTTCTTTTATTCTATTATTCTATTTTATAATCGCTAATATCTAGCTATTTATTTATATAGCTACAAGTATACCTATCTACAAGTCTATCTACCTATCTACTTATTAAACCTAGGCACTGGGTTCCTAGCTAGCCACATTTCCTGTTTAAGCTGTTTCTTTTCATACAGGTAGTCGCCGCGCGTGAGCTTCAAAGTGCAAGGATATTGCTCCAAGAATTCAGCCACAGTCATATAACGAAGTAATTCCCGATTCATAGACGCCAGTTCTGGTGACTCTTCGTTGTAAGCGTATTGCCTTTTCAAGCCACTAAGGTCGCCCTGTTCGGTTTCGTCGGGGTCTAGCTCTTTCTCCACCTTCACTTCGCGCACAAAGTCAGGTAGCATTGAAACGCCGCATTCCCTTTCGCTTGTAAGGGCCTGAATGAAGGGCACATAACGCATTCCCATAATGTTCTCCATCGCAACTTCTCTGTCCTCCTTTATAATTTCAGCTCTCCTTTGGGCCTTTTCTTCTTCAGTGACTAGCTTCCTTAGTGGCAAGGCAAAGTCGTTAGTAGTTTGCATTTCGTTTCGTTTCGTTTGTTTTCAACAGTTGGTTTGTTGTAAGTTGTACCTTCAATAAATCAACATATATGCATTTCAATTTTTCGGAGCCTCACCTCGCTCCATTCGGTTTATAGAATAAGCTTTTAAAATACTAATTTTTACAAAAAAATTAAGTTCAAGCTCAAGCAAAATCCTTCTCACAGTGCTTGAACTTTATCAATCATTCCTCTACCATGTGCTAAAACAGTCCATCCTCAATAAAAATATATCTACCCTACCTATGCAACTAATCTACTAATCTACCTATACAACTTTTGAAAAAGTTGTGCAAAACCTAACTATGCAACTTTTTAAAAAGTTGCGCAAAACCTAACTATGCAACTTTTGAAAAAGTTGCGCAAAACCTAACTATGCAACTTTTGAAAAAGTTGCGCAAAACCTAACTATGCAACTTTTGAAAAAGTTGCGCAAAACCTAACTACCTAACTACTTAACTAGTTGACTACTAATCTACCTATCTACTTATCATCTACTTATTCAAACATAGTTCTCATTTCATTTTTTCTATCCTGGACATCATTCATATACTGATCAGGCGACTCTAGTTCCTCGGTTTCGGATTCCAATTCTCTTGCATCTTGAGCGAAGCTCCCGAATCCCTCAAGGGAGGGGGGAGGCTTTGAGGTCATATTGTACCTGAAGACACTTACATCTTTCTCTTGGCCAATTCTGTGGCATCGCGCAATCGCCTGGTCTTCTACCGCAGGGTTCCAGTTCGGGCTAACAAAGTACACCTCACTATAATGTTCCTGCAAATTAATACCTTCGCAACCACTCTGAATCTGCAAGATCAACACTTGGACTCCTTCCTTTATCAACCTCTTTCTGTCCTTGGTCTTCGTTCTACCATCCAGCTTACCAACACTCATTATTCCGTGACCCTTCAATTTTTCTTCAATAGTGTCTATCTCTTGTCTAAAATGGCAGAACACAAGCTTCCCAGCTCCATTGTCCTTCCGCTCTACCAAGGTCTTAACAACTTCGTCTATCTTGGAACTAGCCTTTGCGCCTTCCAAGTAGTCTTCTTTGTTTCCTGGATTGAGCTCCCTGTGATTTACTAACACAGGAATCTTATCTTTGAGCATTCCTGGTAAGGTACACGACTGCCTGGCATAATTAATCAGCTTCAATCGGGACTCTTTACTGGCATATTTGGAGGCACTATGTAGATCGTGTGACAGCTTCTCTTCATTCTCTGATGACCACACCACAGGTTTTCTGGTGACTTGGAGTCCTGGCATTTCAATCCCGACTTGTTCCTTGGTTCTTTTCAAGACATAGGAATCCAGGAGTTCTTGTCTTTGGTCAGGATCTGAATAATACGAAGCTGGTAGACCGAGGACGGAACACAAGTTGTAGAAGTCCTCTTTTCTGTTCTGTACTGGCGTTCCTGAGATGAGCCACTTGGCACCAGTTCGTAAGATCTTGGCACCCCAGAAGTTGCCGTTCTTGTTACGCAAGTGGTGCGCCTCGTCAAAGATAGCGCGATCCCAGACGATCTTATGCAGTGCGCTTGTCAACTCCTTGTTGTACTCTAATGTTTTTGGATTTTTTTTGGCCGCAAATTTGTTGTAAGTGGTAATCACGAAAGGCGCAGCATTCAACTCCTGCTCAGGTGTCTTGGACGACCATACAAGCAGATTACTTCCTGTTGTGCGCTTGAATTCTGCTACCCACTGCTTGACAAGCGGCGCTGGAACCACGATCAATGTTTTTCTTACAAAGTTGGCTACAAGCAGACCAAACATCATTATGGTCTTACCCAAGCCCATCTCATCTGCCAATAGGCCACCCTTAATGCGCTCATTTTGCAACTCCTTTTCAAGCATCCACTTGACAGCCTCTTTTTGATGTGGCATAGGTGTTAGCTTGGCTTTCTCTACAAACCAATTGAATCGTTCTAATCCACTTTTTGGAAAAGTGGAGCAAAATTGTTCACTTTTTGGTGTTGTCATATTGTTCGTTTTTGCTTATGCGTTTACTGTAAAATTGATGAAAGTTGTGCTACTGGTATCGTCAACAAAAAAGCTTTCAATTTTTTCCACCTTTTCATAAAAGGTGGAGCCAAAATGATAACATCCAGTATGAAGTTTTGCCTTACTACTTATTTACTACTTATTTACTACTTATTTACTACCTACTAACTAACTACCTACAGTCCTCTCCTTAAATCCATCCATATTTTCCCCAGCATATTTTGCCCTATAATTGTAATTGTTCCTTCCTCTCTCGTTCCTTCCTCTCTCGTTCCTTCCTCACTTTGAACTGCTCTTCCTTCCCATAATCTTTCCTTCACTTTCTCATCACTTACTCTTGCAGCAGGATGCACAAGTACTAATGTTCCTGACTTCCTCAAATCCTCTTGTACTTCAACATAATTCTCCAACTTGAACTTACTGATCTCAAGTTGAACTTCAAGTGACATAGGATGCCAAAGTTGAACTTCAAGTTGAGTAAGCCTAAGCCCCTTCTTCCCTTTCCCTCCTCTACTCTTCAGTTCATTTCCCTTCAATAATCCAAACTCTCCTTCCTGTGTGAATTTCTTACTATACTCCAAGAGCTCTTGTTTCCTTGATTCCTCAGTTCCTGGAATCAAAACCAAAACCAAAGAAAGTCTCCTATATTTTTCACCGTGAAATGCAGCTTCCCCACATCCATACACAAGTGTTTTTCCTTCCTCTCTCGTTCCTTCCTCGTCTTTTATATGTACAGGTTGTTCCCAGAAGTTACTCAGCGATCTATATTCCTTCTTCTTATCAAAGAAAGTTACTACACCAGTTTTGCTCATTTTAAATTATATCAAGTTCAAGTTCAATATTATAAATCTTGTATATGAGTTAAAAAGTATTTCAATTTTTTAAAAAACACTATAAATAAGTAAGGAAAAAATAGCATAACACTATTTTTTACTAATTTTTATAAGTTTACTTACTAACTACTTACTATCTAACTATCTAGCTATTAATTACTTACCTTATTGACTTCACTCTTCTCGCTCGCTTCGCTTACACTTCGCCTTCCTCCAAGCTCATTGCGTCTTCGTCTTCTTCCGAGTTAGTCCTAGGTCTTGGTGCAAACGATAATAGGAGCTCCTCAGCAGCAAACAAGTTGGCCTCCATTTGCGCAAGGTGAAGGTCTCCCATTTGCCCAAGGTCTCCCAACTGCCCAAGGTCTCCCATTTGCCCAAGGTCTCCCATTTGCCCAAGGTCTCCCATCTGAACAAGGTCTCCCAACTGCTCCAATTCCAGACGGCGAGGCATCACTTTCTTAGGAGCGTTGCATCCAGCTCCACAAACTGAATCGGATCTTGGAGTCTGAGGAGGCGTAAGTGGAGGCGTAAGTGGAGGCGTAAGTGGAGGCGTAAGAGGAGGCGTTCTTGGCTCTAAGCTAATTTTCGCTTTGGTCTTCATATTTGCTTTAATAACCATTGCGCGTTTGTTTGCAGGTCTTGGAACTTCGTTAGATGTCGCTTTAACTTCGGTCGCTTTAACTTCGGTCGCTTTAACTTCAGGGTAGATCTTGGCGTTTCTTTTGAGCTCCGGTTTTTGCACTACGCTTTTTTCCTGGCTTGTGTTAGGGAGGACAACCCAGAACCACGGATCTTCGTACACGAGTTTGGCGCCTTCCTTGGAACCAAACAAAGTGGCTCGGAATCTGCGCGAAGCATCAGTAGAAAGCCAGTACTTCAAGTGCACATAGACCGCATTGTAAGGGCCCTTGGAGCCGTGCTTTCTAACAAAATCAATCTCGTCAACGATACCTAAATCTAATTTATCAAAGGTTGATGCAATTCGCTCCTTAGTAATGTTAGAAAACACACGAGGAATGAATACACTTCTGGTAGAGGACATTGTTATTGCTTTTACTAAGTTTACTACTGTTGTTTCAGGGAAATTGTACCTCTAATAAATTGGTTATAAAGCATTTCAATTTTTTTTGCCACCTTTAAGAAAGGTGGTGCCAAATATATGATTACTAATTTTTTGTAAATTTGAAAAAATTAGTAAAGCGAAGCTCCCGAATTAAACGGGGGAGGGTTTAAAAAAATTGAAATGCTTTTTCTCTCTATAACTCACTGTACAACTTTCCCAGTTACAAAGCAAAAGCAAAAGCAATCAACAATGTCTTACAGCAACTCCCGCAACACCAATTCCTCATTTGGCTCCACCTTTAATAAAGGTGGAAAGAAGCCTTTCTGCAAGGTGTGTTTTGATGCGAAGAAGCCACAATCGGTCTACGAATCCCATTTCGTAAAGGACCGCGAAGGTAAGGTAACTTGTGTAACTCTTTTAGAACAGGAATGCCGATACTGCTACAAGACCGGACACACTGTCAAGTTCTGCCCAGCAGTAGCCGCCAACAACGCGCAGAAAGAGAAGGCCGAGAACTACCACAGAAGACAACAGGAAAACGAGGAGCGTCGTTCAAGACAGGAACAGGCCAACGCAGCAGCTTCTGCTAAGGCGAAGATGGCATCCAGAGGGGGATTCGCTGCACTATGCGACGACTCTGACGACGAGCAACAAAATAATACCAAGACCAAGACCAAGAACCAGCCACAAGCACAAAAGAAGGAGGAATTCCCTGCTCTGGGAGCACCATCCAAGTTTGTGCCCAAGTCTGTTACCGAAAAGCCGTCTTTCGCAAGCGCCTTACAGAAGAATTCAGAAAAAGTCCAGAGAGAACGCGAACAAGCAGCAGTAGCTTCGGGATTCACAGTCTTGAGCCGAAACACAGATGGAACTACAAGGAAGCAGGAATCTAAGATGCCGAGCTCAATGCCAGCAACAGTAGAACCAACGTTCGTCAGGCGCAAGATCGTAAACTGGGCAGCAATGGATTCCGAAGACGAAGGTGAAGATGAAGAATTCTTGTCGCCAAATGTGACAGTAAGACGCCCTGTGTCAATTTATCAGCCAGAGGAGGACTACGTAGACAACTCGGCCTGGTAAGCGAAGCAACCGAAAAGCGACTTAAAAGCAAAGCGACTTAAAGCTAAAAATATTTGTAGTAGTTAGTTAGTTAGTAAACAAAAAAACAAAAACAAAAAAAGTAGTTTATAATCATTAAAAACGAAAAAGGGGGACTATTCCCTTTTTTCGTTTATTTCCTCTTCTAATTTGAAATCCATTTAAACAAATAACAAGAAATATTATTATTATTATTGCAAATGTCAATACAAGAGAAAGAAAAGCAATCAATATATGCAGTCATTCCTGACAGTTCATCATGGGAAGACATAATTATTTTTCTCTCTTTAAAAGATGCAGAAAACGCACTCAACAATGATTTCCCGAAACGAAGAATAGAACAATTTATAAGATCCGAACAATCAGGAGGTTATACTCCTTCTTATTTGGTGAAATATGGAAAAAATTGGGGTATAAATAGTAATCATAATCCAACAGATAGTAAAACCCAATCAGAACCCCAAGACAACCTTCCAGTTTTCACCAAATACTACAAAGTGAGTGATTCATCTGTTAATAAAATAACTAAATGTAGTTCAAGATGAATCAAGGAACTTTTGACTCAGGAACATTGGATCAAGGAACTAAATTATAAAAATTAGTTCATCATAAAATTTGGCGCAACCTTTATTAAAGGCTCCAAAAAATTGAAAACTTTTTACTTGACATGTCTACCAGTACAGTTTCCCATCAGTTAAAGCAAAAGCAAATCAAACCAACAATGAGCGCAATCATTTACAACCCAACCATTTCTTCAGAAATGATCGTTAATAATATTCCTTACAATTATTCTCCAGAAGAGACTAACAGAATGCTGCGTGAGCTTCTACAGCGTTTTAGAGAAACCCAAGCTCAAAGAAGCACAGCAGTTGTAACCGAGGACTATATGGAGCTACCACCAGCAGAAGACGAAGACGAAGCTTCAGAATGGGAATCGGTAAACAGCGCTGCAGATGACCAGGTGCCTTTGTCAAGCTCTGAGAGACTTGCAGATTCCGGTGGGGAGAGACTTGCAGATTCCGGTGGGGAGAGACTTGCAGATTCCGAGTCAAGTGGGGAGAGACTTGCAGATTCCGACTCAGAAGAAGAAGAACTACAAATGCAATGCCAAGAAATCACTGGCAAACCATTAGCAAATCTACTTGTAACCTTAGGCGAGTGCAGCATTTGTCTAGACCCGATAGATCAGCTCGTCAACGTCTCCAACACAAGATGTGGTCACACGTTTCACACGCACTGCTTCTTGAGGGCGATCCAAAGTGGTTCAGGCAACTGTCCAAACTGCAGGGCGCTACTAGTTGTCAAAGAAGACGAAGACGAAGACGACGATGACGATGAAAGCGAATACGACTCAGACGAAGACGAAGACGAAGGCAGCGAAGCCAGTGTAGTTAGCGAAAGAGTCACGCTGGAGCAAACCGCAACAAAGTTACAGAACCTAGGTTACTCAGTTGCAGACATCTTGGCCTTCTATGTTGGGACGACTATTCGCTCAGAAACCCCAGAAAAATACAACATGGAGTTCTTTGTCAAGATGAATGAAGATCTGGATGGAATCTTGGACGGCAGAATACCGCTATCACAGCGTGACAATAGAAGCTATGCATCCGTCGCACGAGCAGCAGTTGAAAGCGAAGCATCTCATGCAGTTGAATCAGAGATTTAGATAGTAGATAGTAGTTAAGTAGTTAGTTAACAACTTTTCATAAAAGTTGGTAAGTATAAG
>Ga0114959_10003201_pt1 | contig 12951 bp, 4 predicted proteins | sample C_130625_EF_Meta_FD_87317 | JGI IMG/M metagenome (GOLD analysis project Ga0114959, IMG submission 87317) | Freshwater microbial communities from Lake Croche, Canada to study carbon cycling - C_130625_EF_MetaG | ecosystem: Environmental > Aquatic > Freshwater > Lake | place: Lake Croche, Canada...
ACAGCCATTTTGTGGCGGGTACCGATGACCTTGGACCTGCGATTGGTCCGGACAACACGCGCACCAGCGCGCTGGATGTGGTGGCCTTGGTGGAAGGTGGACAGCTGCGGGTGAGCGTGTCCGCCGACGGCATGGGGCGCTGGGGCGCCCATGTTGAGGCGTTGGCGCAGGCTTTAGAAGCAGGTCTGCAAAGGCTGGCCGATGCAGGCGACGGACTCGTCGCCTCAGCGCTTTGGCTGCCTCAGGACTTTGCCGCCGTGCTGGACGATGCCAGCTTGCAAGCCTTGCTGACCCGCTGGCCGGGGCTACAAGACATCTTGCCCGTCACCCCCACTCAGCACGGCATGATGTTCACGCATCATCGCCATGGCGGCAGTGACGGCACCCATGTTCAGCAAGTCGAGTTTCAGCTGTCCACAGCGCTGAGCGCAGAAGAATTGCGCGCCAGCTTTGACACGCTGCTTGAGCGCCACGAGACCCTGCGCACGGCCTTGGTGGTCACCGATTCTGGCCAGGCCGTGCAGCTGGTTCATGCGCAAGCGCGCATGCCGCTGTCTTTAATGGACTTGAGCGACCAAGCCGATCCCGCCGCCAGCTGGCTTGACTTTGTGGCCAAAGACGCCCAACGCGGCTTTGACTTGACCTGTCCGCCGCTGTCGCGGGTGACACTGGCGCGCCTGGGAGCGAACGCGCTGCGGGTGTTGTGGACCCATCACCACCTCGTGCTCGACGGCTGGTCACTGCCCATCTTGCTGGAAGAGCTGTCCGTGCCTGTTCAAGTGCTGGCCCAACGGCCGGCGCCCACCCCGCGCACGCCTTTTTGGCAGTGGTTGCGCGAACGGGCTGAGGAACCAGCGCGACAACGCCAGCGTGCGCTGTGGCGACAACGCTTTGTAGGCTTTGCGGCACCTGATCGCATCTCCTCCATGACCCGAACCGATGGCGCGCCCCATAGCGCCGATCCCGCCATCGAATGGAGCTTGCCCCCGCCCCAGTGGCAGGCGCTCAAACAACAAGCACAGGCGGCTGGCGTCACCACCTCCACCTTGGCCCAAGCCGCTTGGGGTCTGCTGTTGTCGCGACTGCTACGTACCCGTGATCTGGCCATCGGTGTGACCGTCTCCGGGCGCCCGCCAGAGCTGGCCGGCGCTGCCCAGTGGGTCGGTATGTTCATCAACACCTTGCCCCTGCGCGTGAGCGTTCAACCCGCGCAGCCGGCACGGAGCTGGCTGCAAGCCTTGCAGGTGCAAGCGGTCGAGCTCCAATCCAACAGCCAGGATTCTTTGGCTGACATTCCGCGCTGGATTGGGGTGGACCACTTGATCGACACCGTGGTAGTTTTTCTCAACTACCCACCCGCCCGCCACGACGGGACCCACAGCAGCCTGGCCACACCCGACCGTGTGGTGGCCCGAGAGCGGAACGAATACCCGGTCTCACTGTATGCCGTGGATGCCGCCAGCTTGCAAATGACCCTGCGCTTTGACCCGAATGTGGTCGACCGCGCACTGGCCATGGCGTTGGCCGAAGGCGTAACGCAAATTTTAACGGCCTGGGCAGAGGACATCGATCGGCCGCTCGGGGCCACGCCCATCATGAGCCGCCAGCGTGTGGATGCCTTGCTGGCACGGGGCGGCAGCAGCGATCAGGTCACTTCGCCGAGCTTGATCGAGCGCATTGGCTTGCATGCAATGCAGCGCAGCGATGCCGTCGCCTTGGTCTGGGGCGATGGCCACACCCTGAGCTATGGCGAGCTGATACGGCGTACACAAACGCTGGCCCAAAAGCTGCGCATTGACCATGGCTGCGGTTCTGAGACCTTGGTGGCCATTGCCGGCCACCGCGAGCCCGAAACAGTCATGGCCTTGCTGGCCGCATTGTGGTGCGGGGCTGCTTTCTTGCCGCTGGACCCGGACCAGCCCTTGGAGCGCTTGGGCATGATTTGCGAAGACGCCCGCCCAACCCTGCTGCTGGGCCAGCCCGAGGTGCTGAATCGCCTGGCGCCCCTGGGACTGAGCGGCTTGGCGCTGGACACGCAGACCACAGGCACCCCATGCGACGCGGTTGGACATGAGGCGGTCCCATTAACGCCGGTCGCTCGACATCCGCTGGGGCTGGCCTACATGTTGTTCACATCAGGGTCGACCGGCCGGCCCAAGGGTGTTGGCGTCGGCATGCAGGCCTTGAACAACGCCATTTTGTCCCTGGCGCAGCGACCTGGCATTGGCGAGCACGACACCCTGGCCAGCGTGACCACCCTGTCTTTTGACATTGCCTTGTTGGAAATCTTGGCCCCCCTGGCCGCGGGCGCCCGCTTGCGCCTGGTCGATCCCCACACCGCCCGGGATGGCCGCGCACTTGGCCGGCTGCTTCAAGCCGAAACCGTGACGTTGTTGCAAGCCACCCCGGCGACCTGGAAGCTGCTGCGCCAAGCGGGCCTGCAAGCGCCTGCCTTGCGCAGTTGGTGTGGTGGCGAAGCCCTGCAAGCTGACCTGGCCAATTGGCTGCTGGCCAACACGGCGGGCGTTTGGAACCTGTATGGGCCGACCGAAACCACCATTTGGTCGTCCGTTGGCCGGCTCGATGGCAGCAGCGTTCACGTGGGCCAAGCCATTGCACAGACCACTGTGTGCCTGGTCGATCAAGACCTGTCGATGGCGCTGGACGGTGCCGTGGGCGAAGTGGCCATTGCAGGGGCGGGTGTCAGCCGCGGCTACACCGGCCAGGCTGGGCGCACAGCCAGGCAATTTGTGCCCGCCATCAACAGCAGCGGTGAGCGCATGTACCTGACGGGTGACCTTGGACGGTGGCGTCCAGATGGTCACCTTGAGATATTGGGGCGGATTGATCGCCAGCTCAAGATCCAAGGTTTTCGCATTGAGCCCGAGGAGATTGAGCAAGCCCTGTTGGCTGTCACCGGCGTGGCCGAAGCAGTGGCCGCTGTGGTGTCCTCAGCGTCGGTGGGCGAGACTGGCGAAGCGGTTTTACTGACCTGGATCGTGGCCGCGCCTGGCGCAGCCTTGGATCCGCAGGTCTTGCGCTTGCACCTGCAGCAACGCTTGCCTCATTACATGGTGCCGGCCCAGGTGCTCGTGCTGGAAAGCCTGCCACTCACGCCCAACCGCAAAGTCGATATTTCGGCCCTGCCCTTGCCAGCCTCGCTGCGCGCTGTGTCTGCCCCACCCCCCAATCTCAACACCGCGCCGAGTGCGACAGACGACGGGCCTGCATCCACCAGGGTGGACGAGCCCACCACAGAGCCGTTGACGCAAGTCGTTGCGCTGCTGATGGCGCGCGTGCTCGGCATGGCGCATGCTGCCAGCGCGCACGACGACTTCTTCAGCCTGGGCGGCCAGTCTTTGCTGGCCATGCAGCTGCGGACCCTGCTCGAGCGCTTTTCGGGTGTGGACGTGGAGTTGCGGCTGATCTTTGACCTGCGCACCCCGGCGCGCATCGCCCACGGACTGCGTCAGTTGCACGGCGCCGACGAACTGGCCCAACGGGCCAGCGACGCACTCTCCCATTTTGAAGCCCCCATCGACAACGGCGCATGAACTTACCATCTCGAAATTTAGACACCGCCAACGCTGCCAGCCGCCTGTTTGACTTGACGCTGCCAGCCGGCCCAAGCCGCCGCCAGCCCGCTGACGCACGGGTTCTGGCCACGGCCATGCAGTCCAGGCTGTGGTTCCTCCATCAGCTTTCCGGCTCGGCGCAGGGCTATCACATTTTTTCAGCCTACGAGATCGCTGGCGCTGTCGATTGGGACCGTATGGCCCTCGCCACGGAGGCTGTGCGCCAGCGTCACGAGTGCTTACGCACCCGCTTTTGCGAGCTGCCAGGCCAGGGATTGGTGCAAGAAGTGGTGGACACCCCCAACAGCCATTGGATGGTGAAAACCTTGACACCCGACGCAGCAGCGCAGACGGCCGCAGCGGCCGACTGGTTGGCAAACGAGCGCACTCGCCACTTTGCGCTGGACCAGGCTCCACCCTGGCAGATCAGCGCGGCCCGCTTGGCCAACGGCCACACTTTATTGTGCTTGTGTTTTCATCACATCTTGCTCGACGGCTTTTCGGTCGGGATTGTGCTGAGCGACTTGTGCCAGGCCTACGCTGGGCACAGCTTGACACCCTTGAACTTGCAATTCGCAGATTTCGCTCAGTGGGAGCAACAACAAGACCCGCAAGGCGCTGCCGCCGCCACTCGGCGCGCTGTGACCCGGCTGGCAGGTGCGCAACCGCTGCATTTCCCGCGTGATCTGGCCGCGCCATCGACCTGCGCTCAGGCGGTTCAGGACCTGCCGCTGAATTTTCAACTCGACGCCCGTCAGGCCAGCGATGTCAACGCTGCCGCGCAGCGGGTGGGGGCGTCGCCCTTTGTGGTGCTTGGTGCGCTGTACGCCGTGGCCCTCAGCGTGTTTTGCGACCAGACCGATGTGGTCCTGGGCACCTCCATCCAAACCCGCGAGGCTGCGCAGTTGGCCGGCGTGGCAGGCCTCTTTGTGGAGCTGCTGCCCATCCGTTGCAACCTGGGTCAAGACCTGGACCTGACGGGTGCACTGAACCACTTTCGGCAGGCCTGGCTGGACGCCTTGAACGACCGCCGGGCCTCGTTTCAGGACACAGTGGCCGGCTTGCGCCAGGGCCATGGCGACCAACCCCTGATTTCGGCAGTCATCACCGTCTTTTTGGCCCAAGACACGCCCGATTTGTCGCTGGACGGTATGGCGGTGAAGCAGGTTGGCAACCAAACCGAGGCCCGCTTCGATCTGGAATTGTTTTTGCGGCCAGAAGTCAGCGGCTATTCAGGTATGTTGGTGTATGCCGCCCAGCGCTTTGGCCGCGCCACCATGCAATCTTTTTTGGACACCTTCCTGGCCCTGGTGGACCAACTGGACTCAGCCGGCCATGTGCCGCTGTCCCAGTTGACGCTGAGCGGTACAGCCAAGCCATCAGCGCCGCTGCTGGTGTTTGAGCGTTTTCATCTGGCCCAACGTTTTCAAGTCGTAGCCGCGCGCCACCCCGAGCGGGTGGCCATCACCTGTGAAGCTGGGCGGCTGTCCTATGCCGACCTGGATCGCTGGTCCGATCAAGTCGCACTGGCCCTGATCGACGCAGACTGCCAGGTGGGTGATCTCGTGGGGCTTTGCGCAGAGCGCGGTGCGGGGCTGCTAGCTGGCCTGCTGGGCATTCTTAAGGCGGGCGCCGCCTACGTGCCGCTCGATCCGCGCTACCCCCCGCAGCGTTTGGCCCTGATGTGCGAAGACGTTCAACTCCGCTTATGTGTTGCCGATGCCGCTGTGCTCCCCGCCTTAAACGGCGTGCGGCGCTTGGATGTCGCGGCCCTGGCTGCTGGGCACGACTGCCTGAGCAATGCGCAAAAAACCTTGCGTCAAAGCTGTGCCGACGACTTGGCTTACGTGTTGTTCACATCCGGCTCCACCGGCCGCCCCAAGGGCGTGAAGATCAGCCATGCCAACGTCGCGCGCCTGTTCACGGCCACCGACCACTGGTTTGGTTTTGACGAGCACGATGTGTGGACCTTATTTCACTCCTACGCCTTTGATTTTTCGGTCTGGGAAATCTTTGGCGCGCTTTTGTACGGCGGCCGGCTGGTGGTCGTGCCCTTTGACACCAGCCGCGACCCGTTCCTTTTGACCCAGCTGTTGCTGCACGAGCAAGTCACGGTTTTGAACCAAACGCCCAGCGCCTTTAGCCAATTGGCCCCAGCCGTTTTGGCAGATCCACAGCGCGATCGCCTGGCCTTGCGCACAGTGGTTTTCGGCGGCGAAGCGCTGGACCTGGCGGCCCTGAACCCGTGGATTCGTGCGCTCGGCGACGAGCGCCCAGTCTTGGTCAACATGTACGGCATCACCGAAACCACGGTGCATGTGAGCTGGCGCCGCATTTTGGCGGCCGACCTGGCCCACCCTGGTCCGGCACCCATAGGCGTGCCCATTGCGGACCTGAGCTTGACGTTGGTGAACTCTGGTCTGAGGCCAGTCCCCCGCGGTGCCATTGGCGAAATTTTGGTCAGCGGTGCAGGAGTGGCCCAAGGTTACTGGCAGCGGCCCGAGCTCGATGCCGAGCGTTTTGTCACCGCAGACCTCTCGACACCGCAGCGCGCCTACCGCAGCGGCGATTTGGCCCGCATCAACGAGCGCGGCGAAATGGTCTTTCTGGGTCGGCGCGACCAGCAAGTCAAGCTGCGCGGCTTTCGCATCGAGCTCGGTGAAATCAAAGCTGCCTTACTGGACTTGGACGATTGCGCCAGCGCCGAGGTGGTGTTGCGCCAGGCCCCTGGCGGCGATCCACGCTTGGTGGCCTACGCCACGCCTGGCGCTAGCGCGCTGCGCAGCTTGCAAAACCAGCAAGTGGCCGGTTGGAACAGGACCTTTTCCGAGGTCTATGCCCAAGCCGCCTGCTCGCTGGACACCCCTGACTTCACCGGCTGGATCTCCAGCCACGACGGCCAGCCTATTGCCCAGGCACAGATGCAGGTCTGGCTCGACGACACATTGGCGCGCATTCAAGTCCTGGGGGCACGCCGTATTTTGGAGATCGGCTGCGGCACCGGCATGCTGCTGGCACGACTGGCCCCTGGCGTTGAGCGATACGTGGCGATTGACCCCTCACTCGAAGTCGTTGCCCGCCTACAGCCTGAGCTGGACCGACGCGGCTGGCACCATGTCCGGCTGTTGGCCATGACCGCGGACGCGCTGGCCAGCTCACCGCAACTGCTGGCCAATGAGACGCCCTTTGACCTCATCCTGATCAATTCAGTGATCCAGTACTTTCCAACGGCCCACTACCTGCGTGAGGTGATATCCGGCCTGCTCCCACACGCCGCGCTCGGCGCACATTTGTTTGCGGGTGACTTGCGGGCAAAAGCCAGCCTAGACACCCACCACCGTTCGCTGGCCTTGCGGGGCGCACCCGGCCAGCCGGGCAGCACGCAAGACCTGGATGAGCGCGTGGCCGGCTTTGCCCTGCGGGAAGCCGAGCTGGTGCTGGATCCCGGCTTTTTGCTCGATTGCTTGCCGGCGGCTCGCCGTGGCACGGTCTGGCCGCGGCTGAAGGCTGCAAACGCAGATAACGAACTGTCGCGCTTGCGCTATGACGCCGTGGTTCGCCTGGACACCATGGCTACGCTGAGCCCCACTGCTCCACCGCATCTCGTGGCCGGTGCCAACCTGAAAACACGGGCCGCCTTGGACGACTGGCTGGCCCGCTTTCCGGCTGATACCTTGGTGTTTGAAGGCTTGGTCAACGCTCGAGTGGGCGTCGAACACGACACGCAGTTGGAGGGGGATTCGGCCGTACCCCCGGGATTTGACCCGGGCGAGCTGCTCGACCGATGTGCACAAGCCCAGCGCCCCGCGGCCCACTGGTGGTCGGCACCAGGCCAATTCACGTGGGTGGCCGGGCCAGTGGGAGGCGATCCCTTTGCCGCACTGTCTGCGCTACAAGAGGCATTGCCAAGCGCCACCAACCAGCCCGCGCAAAAGCAAAATTTGCAAGTCGCCAGTGCTGCGCTGCTGGCCCAGCTGAGACTGCGGCTGCCAGCGCATCAAGTTCCAGCGGCCGTGGTGATGCTGCCCAGCCTACCACTGACCCCCACGGGCAAGCTCGACCTGGCCGCTTTGCCCGACCCCTTCGCCCAAAAATCTGCCGATGCTGAACCGGTGGATCCACAGGCCGACACCGTTTTGCGCCGCGTCTGCGCCATCGCAGGCCAACTGCTGGGGGTCACCCACCCGAGTGGCAGTAGCGACTTTTTCAAGCTCGGGGGGCATTCACTGCTGGCCACGCGCTTTATCGCGCAAATCAATGAAGACCTGGGCGTTGCTCTGAGCTTGCGCCAGGTTTTTGCCCAGCCTCGGCTGGACGACCTCGCACAAGCCGTGCGTGAGGCATTGGCCGCCACCAGCGCAATGCCTGTGCGCCAAGGCCCGCGTCGGCTGCCGCCTGAATCCCGCAGCCGAGTGCCTGCTTCGCCCTCGCAGGCCGGTTTTTTCTTTCTGCACCAACTGCAGCCACTTTCAGCGGCTTATCACATCAGCTTTTCGCTGCACCTGCGAGGCCCCTTGGACCGCCGTGCCCTGTCCGCAGCACTGGAGCGCCTGGCCCAGCAACACGAAGGGCTGCGCACACGCTTTCGCATGGTCGGCGCCCAGCTCCACCAAGAGGTGCTGCTACTGTCGCAGTGCGCCCCACAACTGGAGGTGGTCGACGCAAGCTCCGACGAGCAAATCGACTTTTCGGCTTGCCTGTCCCGGGCGCAGCGGTTTTCGACCCAGCCACTGTCCTTGACCCAAGGCCCTGTGTTGTTTGTACAACTGCTGGCCCGTGCGCCCGAGGAGCACTTGCTGACGTTTTTGCTGCATCACATTCACACCGACGGTCAGGCAGCTCAGGTCTTGCTGCGCGATCTGAGCCAAGCCTATGCCGACCACTTGCACCAGCGCCCACCTGACACCCGCCAAGACCACACCCGCTTACAACCAGTGGACGTGGCGCATTGGCTCAACGCCAGTTTAGAAGACACCCAACGCAAACAACTGCGCGCGTTCTGGCGCAACTGGGTCGAACAGCCGCCCGCACCCTTGGTGTTTGGCACGGCCCCGACCGCGCCGGTGATGCTTGGCAGGGTGCCTGCCATCACGCAAGAGTTGGTCACCAGCGTTGAGCCGGCGCTGTGGTCGCAGGTGACACAGCAAGCCCGCCAACGCAGCTTGTCACCCTATGCCTGGGTGCTGGGCGCTTGGGCCTGCGCCCTTTGGCGCTGCACCGGCGCAGACGACGTGCTGGTGGGCAGCGTGTTGTCGCTGCGTGACCGCCAGGATTTGCAAGACGTGGTGATGCCCTTGCTCAACACCTTGCCGGTGCGCCTGCAAACTACTGGCGTGGAAGACACTGACCGCTATTTGCGCGGTATTGCTGCCGCCGTGCTGGCGGCGACAGAGCACGCCGCGCTGCCAGTGGGCGACATCGCAACCATGCATGCGGCCGGCGTGCCAACTGACCAGCGCCCACCGCTGTTTCAGACCCTGGTGACCTGGCAGGCGTTTGCCCGGGAGGACCTCACACTCGAAGGCATGTCGGCCAAGTTGGTACCCTTACCATCGTCGGACGCCAAGGCGGATGTCGTACTGACCCTTGCCGAGCATCCAGCCCTGGTCGGGGGCGCCGAAGTGCACCTGTTGCACAGGCTCAGTGCATGTTCGCGTGAAGCTGCCCAGGCACTGCTGGCGGACTGGCTGCGCTGCCTTGAATGGCTGGCGCAAGGTCAGTCCATTGCCTCGGGTGCGGGGCAGCCGCTCAGGCCACAGAACGCGCCGCTTGCAGCGCAAGACTTGAATCAAGCTCGTCAAGCATCCTCCCAGCAGGTTTTGCCTTACATTGTCTCGTCCCCTGCCTTGGCGCCCATGCCCCCCGCAGACGCACAGGCACTCGCGCAGTTGCTGGCCGTTTGGCGCAAGGCCTTGGCCTTGCCCGATCTGGGGCCGGACGATGACATCATCGAACAAGGGGTCGGCTCCTTGGCGTCCATGGGATTGGCATCGGTCTCCTCAGACGTCATTGGCAAGCGGGTGGCGGTGGCGGCGATTTTGAGCGAGCGAACCTGCCGCCGGGTGCTGCAAGCCATGCAGACAGCACCCGTGTCCAAACCCCACGAGCCCACGGCCAGCCCGATGGCCCCCCCGTCGGGCCAGCCGCGCTTGATCCTGCTGCCCGACATCAGCGGCCAAATGCTGGCCTTCAATGGCCTGTCGGCATTGCTGGCCCCGCAATTTGACGTGCTCGGCGTGGAAATACCCAAGGGCTTGCGCGGCGTGGGATCTTTTTCCGACCTGTTGCGCGGCATTGTGCGAGCCATACGCGCGGCCCAGCCAGAAGGTCCTTACCGCTTTTTGGGCTACTCCTACGGCGGTACGCTGGCCGCTCACGTGGCTGCGCGCCTGGAAGCCGTGGGCGAGGAAATCGCCTTTTTAGGCGTGCTCGATGCTGCGCCCCTGGGCGACGAAATCACGGCACCCGAATCGAGCTTGCCGCATCAGCGCTGGGTCAATTTCGCCCAGGTTTTATCCATCTCCTTGACTGGCCAACTGCTAGCGCAAGACCCGAAAGTGCTGGAGACCATGACCGACTCCGAGCGGGCCCGTTGGGTACGAACCAACTTGGTCAAACACGGGGTCCATTTGCAGGGCATGCAGGACCAGGATTTGGAAGACTTGTGCAACACCTACGGCCAGCTGTGCGCTTTGCGTTTGCCCACTTTTCCAAACCTGGAATGCCGCGTCGTCGTTTGGCGCACGCTCAACACAGCCGAGCCTTGTGCCGAGCCACGGTGGCAAGATTACACGCTGCAGCTGGACATGCGTTTGTGCGCCGGAGAGCACCATAATTTGCTCAAACCCCCTCATTTGGGATTGCTGGCAAAAGATATTTTGGAAGCCATGGGCACGGGGGACACCGCTTGAATTCGACTGCTTGGTTCGCTCAACCCACCGGCACACGACCGGTGCTCTGGTGCTTTCCCTACGCTGGGGGTGGCCTGAATATTTTCCGCGGCTGGGACAGCGTGTTGGCGCCATGGGTAGAGGTCCAACCGGTCATCCTGCCTGGGCGCGACATGCGGTTTGGAGAAGCTTGTCTAGAGTCCATCGACGCCCTAGCCCAGCAATTCATGGAGGCGACGGTCCAGGCAGGCGTAGACCACTTGCCCCAGGCCTTTCTGGGCCACAGCATGGGCGCAGCGATTGCCTACGAAGCCGCCGCTTTGGCCGAGGCCCGCCATCTCAGCAGCGCTGCCACCTCGCTGTTGATCGTCGGAGGTCGTGCAGCGCCTTCCCTGCCCAGGGCCAATGAACCTTTGCACTCACTGCCCAACGCGGATTTTCGCCAGCGGCTTGGCGAAATTGGTGGCACATCCCAGGCCGTGCTGGAAAATGACGAGCTGATGGAGCTGCTGCTGCCCTTGATACGCAGTGACTTCAAGGCCATCGAGACTTGGGGCAGCTGCTGTCCGGTATTGCAAAACACGGCCATCTGGGCCATAGGTGCTGCACTGGACAAAGAAAGCCACTTGGCGCGGCTGCACGACTGGCAACAAGCCAGCTTGGTTGGCGCCACGGTGCATGAAATCGCGTCAGCGGGGCACTTTTGCATACACAGCCACCGGGACCTCTATTTGGCGCAAGTGGGTCAAGCCTTGGCCCATTGGCAAAGACCATGATCGACGTCCACCTGATTCGCAGCCTGGACTGCGTGGCCGACCGCGATGCCAGCTGCCTGGCCCCAGCTGAGCGGGCTCGCCATGGCGCGTTTCATCGGCCCGCAGATGCGGCCGACTTTTTGGCCGGGCGGCGATTGGTGCGCCAGCGTTTGGGGCGCGTTCACGGTCTGACGCCTGCGCAAGTGCCCTTGGAAATTGATGCGCATGGCAGGCCCAGCTGCCGCTTGCCAGGATCGCCTGCTTTTTCCATCAGCCACGCAGGTGGCTTCGTGGCAGTCGCATGGATCGCGCCCGGCCTAGGCCCTGTCGGCGTGGACATTCAGCCACTGGACACGCCCATGAACGCAGCCTTAGAGCCCCACTACCTCAGTGCTTTTGAACAGCAACAACTCGCCTTGCGACCCCTGGCCACGCGAGCGAGCGAACGGCTGCGCTATTTCGTGCTGAAAGAGGCCATCCTGAAATGCCACGGCACCGGTTTTCGCGTGCCGCCCGAATCTATCACCCTGAAATGCGGGGATCCCGACCATTGGACTTGCACAGACGGCTTGGACCGCGGTTGGCATGCTCGAATTCAACTATTAACGCCCCCCACCACCCCGCAGCCATTGCTCACCGCAGTGGCTTGCAGTCTCAACCAACCCACCACCGAGGCTTATTTCCATGTTTTATGAATCCGCGCAATACCCCTTCGTGCAACCGCTGCAAACGGCTTGGCAGACGCTTCGAGACGAGTTACAGGCGCTGAGCACCAGCTATTTTGTGAAATGGCCAGAGCGCAGCATTTACGACGGCGACTGGACCGTGTTTGCGCTGTATCGTCTGGGCGAAGCCATCACACCCCACACTGCCTTGTGCCCGCAAACTACCGAGCTACTGGCCCAAGTGCCAGGTTTGGTCAATGCCGGTTTTTCGTCTCTGGCCCCTGGCACCTACATTGGCCCCCATGTGGGCTATACGCAAGAAGTGCTGCGCTGTCATGTGGGCCTGATCACGCCCGACAACTGCGCCCTGCGCGTGGACAAAGAAACGCGCGGCTGGGCCCCAGGCTCCTGCTTCGTCTTTGATGACACCCAAGAGCACGAGGCCTGGAACCGCAGCAACTCGACCCGCGTGGTGCTGCTGTTTGACTTCAAACGTGACCCCACTGCGCCGCTGACTGCGTTTCCAGACGATATCAGCAACTACCAGTTGGTCAACGACGCCTGAGCCTTTTTCCGCAGGGCTGGTGCGCTGGCGTCGACTGGCGCAATCCTTTAAGTGGACAACGCCAGTTGTGACTCAGGCCAGCAGCCAAGGCCAGTATGTTGGACTCATCTGCTGGTTTCCCATGCGCCACTGGGTTCAAGCAGCTTGCTGAGCAAGGCTAGAAGATTTGTTGCCCCAAACACCGATCGGTCTTTGGCTGCGATCTTCAATCAACCGCATAGGGTTGCGAGAAGATGAAAAGGCCACTTAACATGGCCAAAAATTAAGCCTAAGCCGACTTGGCTGTGAGCTTGGCGCCGTCCATGAAGTGTTGGCGAAAGTACGTGCGAACCGATTTCGGATCAAAGTCCAGGAAAGTACCGCCCGACTCAAAGTGCTGAACGAACACCTTACCGATGGCATAAGTTGTGCCACCACCCAGAACAGACAGTGACAAGCTACCAGCGGTCTGACCAATCAGTGGAATGGCTTTGAGGGCGCTTGCTAAGGGGACTGCAAACT
>Ga0114959_10003205_pt1 | contig 12945 bp, 17 predicted proteins | sample C_130625_EF_Meta_FD_87317 | JGI IMG/M metagenome (GOLD analysis project Ga0114959, IMG submission 87317) | Freshwater microbial communities from Lake Croche, Canada to study carbon cycling - C_130625_EF_MetaG | ecosystem: Environmental > Aquatic > Freshwater > Lake | place: Lake Croche, Canada...
CGATGGGGCGCACGGCATTGAGGGCCGCCCAAACGCCTCGCCCCGTCACATTGTTCATGACCTGGGGCAAGGTTTCTTTCCAAATCGCAACCGCATCCGCCATCGGGCAGATTATAGTCGAATAAAGGCCCCGAATCTAGGAATTTCGGGATGCAAAGGGCGTAAACGCTACGACAAGCCCGCCATCGATGATGGCCGTGCCCGCTGATGCCCCTCTCATCGAGAGATAAGCCGCCTTCCGGCATGCATATTCCTCGGTTCCTCCATTGATTGTCAGTCGGGCCCGTAACTCGCCGTGCATCTCTTCCGGATGCACCCCGAACATTATGTGCCCTTCACTCGTTGCGACAAAAACGCATTCCACGGACACCCGATACTTATGCCGACTACCGATCAAACCCGGAAAGAAAGCAAAGATAATCCCGAGGGTCAATGCCAGCAATAAACCCGAGGTTCCGATGCCGATCATCGCAATGTAACCGGTGTAAATCCGCTCCAGATCTTGGGCAGGGGCCCGCCGCCTGGTGTTGAACGCCGCCATCGCCGAATAGATGAGGCCCAATGAACCCAACGTCATAGCCGCAATTAAGATCTCTGCCCACCGCTGACCCCTCATTTCCTAGCCCGGATTTTTTCGAAGATTCTCGCCCTCATTCAGGTCGATCCAATGCAAACCTGGAAACCGGGCAAAGCCACGGTCAAAGGTCGCCAACGTAGCCTTGTGTTGCAGAGCAATCGCGGCAATGTACGCATCCGTCACATCATTTCCACTCAGTCTCAAATCCACCACCAACCTGCGAAAAGTTTGCCACTGGGCTTCGCTATCGTAAGCAAGTCGCGCATTCTGATTGAAGTGAAAAATGTTAAGGATCTCCAGTGCTTGCGAAGTAGAGATTCCCGCGCCCTTTCGGTGCAAGTTTCCACAGATCCTAACTACTCCCGTAGAGATAAGAGGATGCCACAGATAATCTGCCGTGCCCGATCGGAGTGAATGAACAAATGAAAAGGCAATCGGATGGCCCGGCTGATCCTTAAATATTGAGTTCAGAATGACGTTTGCGTCGCAAAGAATCACTGTTCGTCCAGATAATCTGCCAGCTCCGAATTGTCATTGAATGTCAGATTCGAAGGAAGGCCGCTATGACCAAAAGTCGGCCACGGCACGGATGCTGGAATCAGTTCAGGCAATCCCATTTTAATGCGCAGTGCCTGCTCGAATACCCCGGACAAAGAGCTATTGTCCGCCGCTGCCTCACGTTTCGCCATTTCCAACAAATTGCCATCAATAGAAATAGTCGTCTTTATCTTTGGCATAAATCCATACTACCGTACATCCGGCCACCTACTCCCGCTTCCAGCTAATGAGTCCCGCGAGAGCTCCCGCTAGAGCACCCACCGCCGCCTGGCCCACTGCCCAAACAAAGCCAAGTAACAGATTCGCCGGGAAAAGAACGCTCCACAGAACGGCGAAGAATAGATGCCCGACCCCTAGTGCCAGGGCTGATCGCACTACTCGATCCTGGACGTTTTTTGGATCCAGGATGACAAACGGGGCCAATCCAAAAGCGATCAAACCCGACACCAGAGCCGCCGGAATCCAGGGCCCCAATCCGCCCGGAATGAGGACCCCCAGGCCAGAGTTTGCAATAGCCAACCACGTCACCGCCCCGGCAATTCCCGAACTGGTCACGTACCGCGCTACGCGCAGGGTGGAGAAATACTGCCGCACTTTGCTCGGCTGGTTGTAACGCGAGATGTTGGACACGATCTCAGCATAAGACAGGCGTATCGGTGAATGGGACCTAAGTCGGCAGCACGGAGGTGGGGCGGCCGATATAAGGGGTAAATCGGCCTATCCATTTGCCTTGAATTTCTGCCTCGCCGTACATGCCTTCGCCGCATTGCCAGAAGACTTCGGGCGAGCATCGATATTCAAACTTGTCGTAATGATTGGTCTGTAGCTGCACGCAGTACACGAGACCTTCGTGGTAGTCGAAATCTACCGGGTCGGTGAGATAAACGTTTTCCTTCGTGACGGCGTAGCGGGACAAAACCTTGGCGTTCTCAATGACCTGCCGCGGACCCTTCAGCGATCCCCGATTGCTGTAATACAGACCGTACACGATGCTTCCGAGGGCCAGAAAAACGCCGACTCCCATGATGGAGAAAGTGGTAGGCACCCAGTTAAGGGTGCCCGCATCGACGATTCGATCGGTGCCCGGTTCACGAGACGCGACGCCGTGAAAGACGCCGCCCATTCCGAATAACAGACTAAAGAATCCGCCGCAGGCGCAGATAACGATTCCGGCAACAAGAGTGCAACCAACCGTTTTCTCCTTGAGCGGATTCATTTGCAAATGAGACGCATTCCCGGCGCGCTACGGTTCGGGACTACATGCGGGAATCGCCGTGGATCAGCCCAATATAAGCCAACTGACCGGCGTGCCACATTGGGTTCCAGTACAGATAAGACATGAACTGCACCCAGGTAAACGTGCCCCAAGGGGTATCGATGGTCTCCGTCAGCTTGTCGGAAGGGAAGGCCAATACTGCTTCCTTTACCGCCCCCACTTTGCTCTCGTAATACTCGCGACAAGCCGCAATCGTGGTGAGACTCGCATAAAGCTCCGAGTTTTCTTCAAAGGTCTCGGGGAACTTCTGGGTCGTGATAATGCCGGCGAAACCATCCACCATGGTCGCCACCTCTTGTAGTAACTGCAGCGGAGTGCGAGTGGCCTCCGAAGGCTTGTAGTCAATGTGTTCCTCAATCATCTCGGCGTACTTCCATACATCCGAATAGGCGTCGTCGATTTGCGTAACCAAGGCTTCCTGAAAAGTCATGTCTACACGGTTATACACCTAGACGTATGTCTATGTCTAGGATTTCCCCAGCATTCGATCTACGCCATTTGTCAGCTCCAAGCCGCAAACAAAAAAAGACCCCGATGGAGTTGCCATCGGGGTCGTATCTATCGGCGAACCTAGTTTCGGCCGGCGTGAATGACATCGCCTACCGCATAGCTGCGGCGCAAATCTTGGATCAAAATCTTCGCCCGACCGCCGATGTGGTCCTTCCCGTCCAAAAGCTCTACGTAGTAGCCATTGTCGGTCCAACCAATCACCTTTGGCACGTTCTCGTACACGCTTCGACGCACGTTGGCTTCCACCACCTGCGCCCGCTTGTAACCCATTACCCGGCGATCGAAATCTTCGATATTCCCGGTCGTGATCTCGTACTCCTCGTACTCCATGTCAAAGTTCGCGCGAATGAAGATTCCGCGGCGCATTTCGTGCTCTAGCAGCTCCACGTTGTCGCCGTCTAGCCCAATTAAAGCCTCTACGACGCTGGGATGACACTCGATGAGGAATGCGTTGCCCGGCTCCTGCATCTTGCGCCACATATCGCGTTCGATCCATAGGGAAACCGTGTCCTTACTTGGAATGCGTCCTACGCCAGCGCACATCGGACAAACCTCGGTCAGCTCCTGAGTGACCGATTCGCCGGTTCGCTTTCGCGTCAGCTCAATCAAACCGAGGGAAGAAACCTTACCGACTCGGGTGCGAGCCCGATCCCGTTCCAGACCACGCGTAAAGTAATCCAGAACGCGCTTCCGGTGAGTCTCGTCCTCCATGTCGATGAAGTCGCAAACGATGATGCCGCCCATGTCGCGAAGCCGCAACTGCCGCAGAATCTCGTCGGCCGCTTCCATGTTGGCCGCAACGATGGTCTCCGACAGCGAAACCGAACCCGTGTGCTTGCCGGTATTCACGTCGATGGCGGTCAAAGCCTCCATCTCGTCAATCACCAACGAACCGCCGCTTCGCAACGGAACCTTGTGCTGAAGCACCTTATCCAGCTCTCTCTCAATGCCGTAGTGATCGAAAATCGGGGTGTCTTTGTCGAACAAGTGAATCTTGTCCTTCATGTGGGGCGCCAACATGCCCGCTACCAGATGAACCTTTTCGTACTCATCCGGATCGTCAATCACCATCCGGGTGATGTCTTCGCCGAACATATCGCGCAGCGTCCTAAACAGCAGCGATTGGTCTTTGTGCACGGTTGCCGGAGCCCGCAGTCGCTTGGCGTTCTTCAGCACCTCGTTCCACATGCCAACCAGGTACGCAATGTCCTGCTTCAGCTCGGCATCGGTGCGACCTTCGCACTCCGTGCGCATGATCAGGCCAAAACCCTCCGGTCGAATGCTTTCGCCAATCTGCTTCAGACGATCGCGCTCTCGGCGGTCTTCAATCTTGCGGCTGACGGCGGTGGAGTTGCCTTCCGGCATTGCCACCACGTAGCGGCCCGGCAGGGCAATTCGCGTCGAAACGCGCGCGCCCTTGGTTCCGCGCGGACCCTTGGTGACTTGCACCATGAGGTGCTGGCCTGGCTTCAAAAGGTCGGCGATTTTTCGGCGACGCAACTCGCTGCGGCGCATCGAAGCGGGCGAATTATCTCGCTCATTCTCCTCGGGCAGCAGGTCGGCGATGCTGAGGTAGGCATTGCGCTCCAAGCCAATGTCCACGAAGGCCGCATCCATCCCGGGCAGCACGTTCTGCACGATGCCCTTAAAAATAGATCCAACCACGCGCTCATCCCGCTCCACGCGGTATTCCATGAGCTTGTTGTCTTCCAACAACGCAATGCGGGTCTCTCGGTTAGAGACGTTAACGACGATTTCGGTCTGGGGACCGGAGCCTCGGAATTGAGGCGCTAAAACTGGTTCATTTCGGCGGGACGGTTTACGTCCGCGGCCGGTTCGGGGACTTGCCATACGGTCTACTCTTAGGCGACTCGCACAGCATACCGGATGCTATCATACGGATATGAAAACCCTAGAAATTTCGGACGATCTGATGAGGCAGATTGAGGAGCGCGCATCGGCCCGAGGAGTGACGTTAGCTGAATATCTGATGGAAGCAATTCGTCGGGATCCACTTGCAAAGAGAGATTGGCGAGCGGCATACGGATTTATGGCCGATCTGCCGGAGGTGACAAAACACGTAGATCGCGTCGTGGAAGAGGAGTTCGGACAAATCGAACCTGAAATGTGGAAGTAATTTTCGATACCAATGCGCTCTCCGCTTTTGGTGATCAAAACCAAGAGCTTCTCAGCTTGATGGAGAATGTCCAAAGAGTTTGGGTTCCCGCTGTTGTTCTCGGCGAATATCGATTTGGCCTGCTTGGTTCCAATCGTCCCGGTGAGGCTAGTGAGCGATTGGAACGGGTATTGGAGCTTTTCGAGGTACTCACGATCGATGGAGATACATCGCGACACTATGCGGAAGTTAGGATGGCGCTCAAACTAGCCGGTCTACCGATTCCGGTGAATGACCTTTGGATCGCAGCACTCACCCGTCAGACCGGCATGCCACTGATCACTCGCGACAGGCACTTTCAAAACGTTGACGGAATCGCCGTACTGAGCTGGTAGATCGCGATCCCTTAACCATCCACATATTCACGGTGACCGTCTTTGAAGAGACGGTCATGAGGACATTCTTACTAGCGTTACCGCAGGTTAACGCCATCGACAAACCCAGGCTACGCATCAAAAGCGAACCGATAATTGAAATCCTCCTCCGGCCGATGGTCGTCAGGCAGTGAATTTATGACAATGAGGGACGCATTGAAACCGGGAGAAGGGAACTACGTTCGTGGGAGACACCCTTTGGGCGTTACTGCGTGTCAATTTCAGAATCGACAGGCTGTCCTTTCTCACCTTTCGAATGTGGGCGCAACGATGGCCTTTTGACGCGCTAGCCAGTGGCGGAGGTGATTCTCTTCTGACTCACCGATCCCGTGACCGCCGGCGTGCCAGTGCAACTCCAGATCGGCACCGGCAGTTTCGAACATGGTCGCGAGGGTCTGAGCATTGAAGCGGGGAACCATTGGGTCTTGCTCGCCGCACACCATGAGCACCGGCTTGCCTTCCAAGTCGGGCAGGAAAGCTGGGGTGAGCGGCACCATCGGTGCGAGCAACGCCGCCGCCGCGTAAGTTTCGGGGCGTAATAGTAACTGCGCCGCGGCAATATTCGCCCCGTTGCTAAAGCCCACCGCGATCCTAGGCTCCGGCGCGTGAACGAGCAGCCAGTCCGAAAGCTCGTTCGCCCTCTCAATCAGATTCGGCTCGTCAAACACACCCTCCGCGCGACGCCGAAACCAGCGGTTCAGTCCATTTTCTGGTTCCTTTCCGCGAGTAGCGACAATCCCAGCGTCGGACAGTAGCGACCGACCCCAAATGAACATCTCCGACTCGGAACCACCCGTGCCGTGCAGCATCACGAGGGTCGGCTTTCCGGGATGGCTGAGGGAGATGAACATAAGGGTTAAGCCGGTAACCGCAGCTTAGGCAGTTCCGCCTCGATCTTTTCTCGATGGACTTCGTGGATCTTCGGCAACTTGAGCGCGGTGCCCAGTTCGTTCGGATCTTCGTCAGTGGCAAATCCTGGCCCTTCGGTGGCAATTTCCAGCAGAACGCCACCCGGCTCGCGGAAATAGATGCTGCGGAAGTAATCCCGATCCCGAACTTCGCTCACGCTCGCTCCTACTTCCACCAGCGCCGTTTTCACGCGTTCCTGACTCTCGTCGTCGGGCGTACGGAAGGCGACGTGGTGAACCGTGCCGCGACCGGGCCGGCCGCTACCAAAGCCAATGTTGGAAACATCAACCCGTCGGTGCAATTGGTTGCCCGGCGCGTTGAAAACGTACTCCGGCACTTCCGCATCGCCGTCGTGATCAAATCCGAGCACGCGCATCAACAGGCCCGCGGTGCGCTCTACTTCCTGTTCCTGAAGCGTCACGCTATAAATGCCACCAATCTGAAATTCTCGGGGTACCGGACTCCTCAACCACGGATTGGGGTTCTTGTAGTGCGGGTCACCGACAATTCGCAATAGCAATCCATCCGGATCGCTGAAATCGATGGAGTGGTCATACTCGCTGGGCGTAGAGATGCCCGATAGCCGGTTCCGCCAAAAATCTAGGGAATTCATCGGCACGCTCAGGGAAGTAACCACCGCCTGCCCGATCCCTGGCCGCCCCTGCTGCGAGGTGGGGTAGGGAAAGAAGGTCAGAATGGTGCCTGGGCTGCCCACGGCATCGCCGTAATAAAAGTGATATGCCGACGGATCGTCAAAGTTGACCGTGACCTTGATCAGTCGTAAGCCAAGCGTCCCGGCATAAAAATCAATGTTCTGCTGGGCGTCCCCGCAGATGGCCGTCATGTGATGAAGGCCATGAATGTCGCTCATATCTTGTTTCTACCGATTTGGCACCTCATAAGTCTTTACTTTCCGACAATATAGGTCAGAAATCGTGCCGGATTATTCTAATTGCCCCCGAATGCAGGTACAACCGACCCGTGGCCGTCTTTCAGATCTCCACGGATTACTTGCGTTCGGTGCTGGTGGATCTTCTAAACACCCCCAGCCCGACCGGTGATACCGATTACGCCGTCAGTTTCGTCCAGGGCGAACTGGAAAACATGGGCGTGCCAACCATCCGCACTCACAAGGGTGCCCTCATCGCCACGATGGACGGGATTTCTCAGGATGCTCCGCGGGCCCTTTCGGCACATATCGACACCCTCGGGGCCGTCGTGGCCGAGATCAAGTCGAACGGGCGATTGCGACTTAAGGCGCTCAACGGCCTAGTGTGGCCCACGGTTGAGAGCGAAGGCGTCTACATTTCCACCCGCAGCGGTCGCCAAATTCGAGGCTCCATCGTATTCGCCAACGGTGCATCCCACGTAAATCGGGAAGCGGTCACGGCCGCCCGCGATGCTAATAATTTGGAAGTCCGCCTGGATGAACGTACCTCCCGCGCGGAAGAAACTCGGCTCCTCGGCATTGAAGTTGGTGACTTCGTCTACTTTGACCCCCGCGTCGAAGTCAGCGAAAGTGGTTTCATTCGGTCGCGATTCCTGGACGATAAAGCCTGCGTCGCATGCGTGCTGGCTGCCATCCAGGCCCTCACCAAGGTAGGGGTGAGCCCGTCGCAACGTACGAGTGTATTAATCAGTAATTTTGAAGAAGTTGGACACGGCGGGATGGACGGCCTTCCCTCCGACCTCGCCGAGTATCTGACCCTCGATATGGCCTGCATTGGGAACGGACTCCAGGGCGACGAATTCCACTGCTCGCTGTGCGTCGCCGATTCGGGAGGGCCTTATTCCAAGAACCTCTCCGATAAACTGCGAACCCTTTCAAATCGAGTTGGGATTGATCTGCTTACCGACGTCTATCCCTATTACGGATCCGATGGTGGCGCGTATTGGCGTTCTGGCGGAGGGGCCCAAGTTGCCCTTATCGGTCCCGGCATCGATACCAGCCACGGCTACGAGCGCACCCACATCGATGCTCTCGTCGACACCGCCAACCTCATCGCCAGCTATCTTGTCGAAGAATGAAATCCAGACTTGGCTGCACGAAGAGCTCGTGCGGCCAAGTTTCGGCACTACGGTCCACTGCGGTCGTTTCGCCGTCCGGCGATGTCACTTTTCCGGGAAGATTAATTTCGTGCAACTCATCGCCGACCCGGGCGACGACTTAGAATCGGAAATCGTTTCTCACGTTCACTATTTCCAGGCGCTAAACCAATCTTTCGAGTGGACGGTCGAATCCAACCTCCTGCCGGCTGGCTTAACGGAATTACTTCGGCAGCATGGATTTCAAGTCGGTCCGTCGGAGACGGTGGTGGTGCGGCCAGTAACGGAGTTTGAAAGTCCCTCCACCGACCGCGTCCGACTCATTCAGTCCGAATCTGACCTTGAGGCTTTTAAGGCCGTCGCTTCCGAGGTGTTTCAAAAGGACTATTCGCTCACGACTCAGGATCTTCGAGACCACATTCAGACCGGAAACGAAGATCACGTTGCGTTCCTCGGCGTCCGAGACAGAAATCCGGTCGCAGTTGCACGGCTTTATTCGTCGTCCAATAGTGCCGTTGCGGGTTTGTACGGGGCGGGCACGCTGCCCGCTTTCCGAGGGCAAGGGCACTATCGCGATCTCATCGCGGCGCGAGCCGTATTTGCTCGGTCTCGAGGCTCGAAATTGCTAAGGATAGATGCCCTCCCCACCAGCCTTCCCATCCTTCTGCGTCTCGGCTTTACCAAAGTATGCGAGTCGTCGCCGTGGATCTGGCGACCAACGGCTAGCGCGGGATGAGCGTCTCGATTTCCCGCGCCAAGTCCACATCCAAGGGACCAATTCCGCCTAGATCGTGGGTCGACAGGCTAATCGTTACTTTCTGGTAGCCGATCAACATGTCCGGGTGATGGTTCATCGAGTCGGCCCAGTGTCCTACCGTCACCGCGAAAATCAATCCATCCTTGTAGGTGCGGAACTCATAGGTCTTCACCAGCAGATCCTCCAGCACCGCCCACCCGGGCAAATCGGCTAGGGCCGCCTGAATCTCGGTCGGAGTAAGTTGTTCCATCAACTATTCAACGGGGTGTGCTGCCAGATAGTCTTGAAATATTGGCCGAGCCTGGCCGAATTCCAACTAAACTACGGTCATGAACTCCCCCGCTTTCCGAATCCGCTACGGCTACGACGCGCCTGAATGCGAACCCCATTTGGAGAGCCTTCTCGCCCACCGCTCGGTCCGGAGATACTCCGATCGTCCGGTTTTACCCGCCCTGGAAATCACCTTGAAAGCCGCGGCCCAGAGCGCCTCCACCAGTAGCAACCTGCAAATGTGGTCGGCCATTCAAATTGAGCGCGGAGAAAAAAGAGACCGAATCGCCGACCTGTGCGGAAAGCAACGTCAAGTCCAAACCGCTCCGCTGTTTTTCGCGTTTCTCGCGGATCACTATCGACTCGCATCGCTCGCGCCGGACCGTGCGGAACGCCTCGAATTCACCGAGTTTTACACGATGGCGGTGGTTGATGCTGCCCTCGCCGCCGAAAGAATGGTGTGTGCGGCCGAACTCGCCGGATTGGGCATTTGCTACATCGGCGGGCTACGAAACCATCCCGAGAAAGTAAGAGAAGAACTGAATCTTCCGCGAGGAACGTTTGGCCTTTTCGGTCTCTGCTTGGGCTATCCGGACCCATCCCGGCCGGCTGATATAAAACCCCGACTTCCGATGACCTCGGTGTTTTTCAATGAGGTTTACGATACGAACCGAGGCATTGGCGACTATGACGAACGACTGTCGCAGTTCTATCAGGAACAAAACATGAGCGATGCCACTTGGACACAGCGGATTCAAGATCGCCTCGGCGGCTCTGATCTGGGTCCCCGCGCCACGCAGCTAGATGAGTTGCGCCGCACGGGGTTTGCCAAGAAATAAGCGAGCCTTAGGAAAGACCCAGGCTCTTCAGATACTCGTAGCTAGCGCCAACGGCGGCAATCGGATCACCGGGTGATTCGTCTAGCTCGATGATGACGAATTCGGCACCGGCTGCTTCGGCCGCGGCTACCAATTCCGGCATCGGCATTACGCCCTGACCGCACGGGGTCCATCGCGGGGTGTTTGCCGGATTGTAGTCCTTCACGTGAACCAGCGGAACGCGACCCTTCAGGTTGGTAACGTACTGCACGGGATCCTGTCCACCAATGCTCACCCAAGCCGCGTCGATTTCCGCCTTTAGGAACTCGTCCGGAACCGAACCGTAGAGCTCGCCGAGGCCGTCGCCGTTCGCAAACTCGAAATCGTGGTTGTGGTACAGCAACGTCAGTCCGGCGGCCGCAAGCTTCTCGCCAATCGGGCGCAGTCGTTGACCAAAGCTTGCCCATCCGTCGGCATACGCATCGGCGCCGATGTAAGGCACGATGACGTACTTGAAACCTAGCGTCTTGACGTCCTGGATCACCTGGTCGAGATCGGCTTCCAACAGGTCAAGCCCCATATGAGCACCGCTTGCCTTCAGGCCGGCTTCCTGCAGGTAGGTGGCCCAGGTCGACGCGGTCTGATCGTAGAAACCGGCCAATTCCACGTATTCGATGCCGAAACCTTGGATGGCTTTCAGCGTGCCGGGGATGTCCTGAGCTAGTTGATCACGAAGGGTATAGAGTTGCACAGATACGCGCATGTTGCCCCAATTATGACCTCTGCCCCCGAGTGAGTGCCGACGAGGTTTAGAGAGTCCCGGTTGTTCCCCCGGTCGTTTCGGAGCCGGTGGTGCCGGTCGAATTCCCATTGCCGGTTGTTGCGGGAGGCGTGCTGTCAGATGGAGGCGTTGGACTTGGTGCCGGGTTTGCCGGTTGCGGCCATTCCTGAGTCAGTAGCGCATCGGCCAGCGCCTCCCCGCCCGGGTGAGCATCACTCCATCCCGCTTGCTCCGTAACCGCCAGTCGCGCACGGTCAATCGTCGCAATATGGGTGATTTGTGCTCCTTTTTCCGTCCGTACGGTCACCTGGTTTGCGCCGGCCACTTGGTGCAAAATGCCTCGCCCCACTTCGCCCGCGATGACACGCTCGGCATCGTCCGGTCGAGCGCGGAGTGTCACCACGATATCGCGGTTCCGGGGATCTTGGTACGCCCATAGCAACGCGATGCCGGCCGGAACCTGTCCGGCCACCGAGTTCATCAGTCGCCGATCTTCTTCGGCTAACGAACCCGCCAAGGTATCGCCCCGATCGATCGGAGCCACCGTTCCTTGCGCGCCCTCGATGGGGTTAGAAACCGGGATCGTGGTTTTCCCATTCGTTGCCGGAACATCGCGTCGCATTCCCAGCATGAACGATCCAATGCCGATGATTACGGCAACGGCACCCATCACCGCCCAGGGCAGCCAAGGATGCGGCGTCGCGGGAGGGAGGGCAATCTGTTGGGCCGCATTGGCCACTTCGCGATCGTTGATGCGTTGCTGAACGTAGGTGAGTTTTTGCCGGTCGGGGGCCGATTCTGGATTTAGATCCAGCGCCAATTCGTACCATTGCGCCGCCTGGCCAAGGTTGCCCTGTTCTGCATAGATATCGCCGATCAGGGTGTGGGCATCCGGGTCTTCCGGGGCTCGCTTCAAGACCGAGAGGCACTGTTCAATCGCGGCGGGGTAGTCGCCACGCATGCGTAGCAGATTGGCGCGCGCCAAGTCATGACTGTTCTGTTCGGCAATCTGTGCGAGCAGATTTTCGCCGCTGGGATGGATGGAGTCAGAACTTGCCATGTTAAGAGTGTTTTACCGGTGTATTTGATTTGTGAACTATCCGGCGGCTATTTGACGCCGGTACTACCAAAACCGCCGCTGCCGCGGTCCGTTTCGTCAAGGCTAGGCACCGGTTCCCAATGGGCGCGTGCGATTGGGCATATCACCAATTGACCGATTCTTTCGCCTTGAGCAAATTTGACGACCGAATCGCCGAAATTGATCAGCAATATTTTAATTTCGCCGCGATAGTCCGAGTCGATGGTCCCCGGCGTGTTGACCATCGATATCCCGTGACGCACCGCCAACCCGCTCCGCGGCCGGATCTGTCCTTCAAATCCCCGCGGGATGGCGACGCGAATTCCCGTTCCCACCAGCTTGCGCTCCAGCGGCTGCAGTTCCACCGATTCGGTCGAAGTGAGGTCCATTCCGGCGGCGCCGTCGGTCTGGTATGCCGGTAGAGTTGCCCCTTCATCCACTTGAATTGGAATCGTCACCGGCCCCAAAGGCAAATCGAAGGAAGTCATGGGCCAAAGTATAAGCAATGAATCGCTCCGGGATCGCTAACGACGCTGATCTTCGCGATATCGTGGTGGAGCCACTGGGGGAGTTCGCCTATATTGTTCGCAATCTGCCGCAGCCCTGGCGCTACTCGGTGGACCACCCGGCGGTCACGGAACTGGTCCCCGCTCGGTCCGACCTCGGCATTTACCTAGACCCTCTGGTAGCGACACCGTCAATCGCCGAGATATTAGGGCAGCTAAAGCACCACTCCGAGGCGCGAGACTCTGTTTCTTCACCGGTGATTGAAATCCCGGTCCTCTATGGCGGCGAAGACCTAGCAGAATTGGAAA
>Ga0114959_10003206_pt1 | contig 12942 bp, 17 predicted proteins | sample C_130625_EF_Meta_FD_87317 | JGI IMG/M metagenome (GOLD analysis project Ga0114959, IMG submission 87317) | Freshwater microbial communities from Lake Croche, Canada to study carbon cycling - C_130625_EF_MetaG | ecosystem: Environmental > Aquatic > Freshwater > Lake | place: Lake Croche, Canada...
CCGATATAGTGTAAAGGTCAGCATACGTCTCTTTCACAGACGAGATCCGAGTTCGATTCTTGGTATCGGAACCACACTCATAATTCAGTGGTAGAATGCTACACTTCCAATGTAGATACGCGGTTTCGATTACCGCTGAGTGTAAACAGTTTGGTTCTTCTGTAAAAAGAACCTGGTGGAGGAGCATATATTTAACCGTTTTAGCTCAGTTGGTAGAGCACGGGCCTTTTAATGACATTAATATAGTCATAAGAAAGCCCGTAGCCGCGGGTTCGAGCCCCGCAAGCGGTAAATACTATATTTTTTTATGATATCAGAATCTGGTTTTCATAAATCTTTTTAAACTCTTTCTTAGCATCCTCCAGAATTTTTGCGTCTTTAGCACATTCCACATGTTTATCAAGTTCATATGTAATCACTTCTGTAGGGCGATTAAGATAGAACAATGTTATCTTTGACCGACATAAATGATCAGGTCCAACCCAAACACCATGCAATCCAGAAATTTCAACCATTCTTTGCCCAATACGAACCAAGCGTGACATTATAATTAAAAATGATCTTATTTTTTATTGTTTAATACGCTACTTGCCTGTAACGTCGTGACTTTAATTTAATGAAGCTAAAGCTTCGTTAAATTAAATGTCAAACGACTAATAACCCGTCTATAGACGGTAAGGCTTAACGGTGAGACTAAAAAATAAGGAAGCTATTTGAGCTTTCTTATTTTTAAGATCCATCGCCAAATGAATCATAAATGCCGGGAAAGGTTAACTCTTAATTAAAAGTCACGAAATTAAAATAATCTATTTGCGCCCATATCTAACACGACGCGTTCTCTTATTTTTTTTACCACGATTTTTTCTAGTAGTAAGTTTTTTATAGCCACCTTCTATACTACACTTTCCATCTATAGGTTCTGATAGAGTAGAAGGTCCTACTATTGCTGTACTCCCGTAGGTGCCATCATCATTTAAGTATTGTATTTCTAACATCCCACCTTTAATATTAATTATTTTCGCTTTTTGCGTATAGTCGCAAACAATCTTATTTATCATATCAGGTTGCATAATCAATGGGCGTGCCTTCACACGATTCTTCATATTTTTCCTTCGCTTTATAGCTTCTTCTACATATCTTAGCCTTTCAGCTTCTTGAACCTTTTTAGCCTCTTCTCTTTTTAGCCTTTCAGCCTCTTCTCTTTTTAGCCTTTCAGTCTCTTCTCTTTTTAGCCTTTGAGCTTCTTCATACTCTTCTTCAGCTATAACTTCAGAAGACTCCTCCGTAACTTCTCTATTCTCATCTAGCATTATAGTAAAAAGAGTTTTGATATATTTTGTTACTTTTACCTTACGAGGGACATTTCGAACATAAGAAATCTTATTACCAGCTTGATAACCGGGGACATTTAGGTGCGCCCTTGATTCTCTAACCTCTTTCATAGGTGCATAGGTGCATACGTTACAAAACTACCAATTGTTTGTTCTTTATCAAAATAAATAGTATAATTTTTAGTTCCATCTTCTAAATTATACACATAAGATACTGTTGTTATACGGCCATGTTTATAAGATGGTTTGTATAGGCCATATAGCATCTCTTGGGCGTCTGTCACCACAGGGTAAACACTTACTACTACCCTAGACCCTACTTGCATAATATATCTACCATCTATACTTATTTTTAAGGAAGCTCGGAGAGCTTCCTTAAAAATAAGGTATGACGGGTTATTAGTCGTTTGACATTTATTTTAAGGAAGCTTTAGCTTCCTTAAAATAAAGTCACGACGTTACTTATCATCTATACTTTTTTAAGAAAGCTCGAAAAGACCTTACTTCAAAACCACGCGGATCTTCTTCTTCTTGGCAGGCGGCGCACCCCCATTCGCCAGGGCATACTCCCTCTCCTCACGCATCTGCCCCCAGCTCTTCTCGAAGTCGCCCAGATCCAGGAGCCACATCTCCCTCGCAGTCGTGGCCTCCAGAGCAGCAACCGCAGCCTGAGCCTTCACCACTAGCGCCTCTGCATCCTGGATCGCTGACGCCTTCACACGATCCATGCGGAGCCGTAGGAGATACTCATACCCATCAATGCCCTCAGTCCCTGCAGGAATGCAGGGCAGATCCACCTTCTGCAGAGCCGCGATGATCTGCTCATCCGTCGCCCGCCGCAGCTCAATGGTTCCCTCCAAGACACCGCGGATAAACCGCGCCTTCGCATCAGCCTCCACCGCCTCTGTCTTGAGACGATCCATCTCCTTCTGACGGCGCTCCTCATACTTGGCCAGACGAGGCCCATAGAATGCCTCCAGCATATCACCCACGCACGAGTAGCGCACGATCTTCATCTGCGTATCGAAGCACACCATGTTGCTCGTGCGCCAGGTGGTGGCCAGACGGAATCGCTTCTCAAACTCCGCAGGATTCGCCTTCGCCTCCTCGTAGTAATAAGGATCCAGAGTGAGGTCAAAGCGAACATCCACGTGATTGTAGAGATCATCGTAATTCACCAGAGCCTGCTTTCCATCCTCCATCTTTCCATTCTTCATGTCCTTGTTCACACACATCTCATCCAAGAACGCCTTGTAGTCATTCGTCCACGTGCCCACAGGGAGCTCCGTGATAACAACAATCTTCTTTGCATCGTCAAAGGTATAGAGACCGCGAGTGACCCACACGCCATCCGAGACTGCCGTCATACGCCCCTTGAACCCCAGCCACCAAGGCTGAAGAGCGAGGTTCTCCAGCGACTCGCGACGACCCTCGAGCCGATCACGCAGTAGAGCCAGAATGTCATTCGGATTGAACGGCGGAATGTCCGTGCTGAATGCAGTCCCAATGCCTACACACCCATTCATGAGCAGAAGAGGAATGGTGGGCCAGTAGCACTCGGGCTCCACGATCAGACCATCGTCATCTAGATGCTTCAGAATACCAGTGTCCTCCTTTCGCAGAATAGTTCCAACGATCGGCTCCAAGTGCGTGTGAATATACCTGGCAGACGCTGCATCCTTTCCACCCATGAGACGAGAGCCAAACTGTCCAATCGGCGCGAGCAAATTAATGTTGTTCGCACCTACGAATGTCTGGGCCATGCTGGTAATTGCGCCCGTCAGAGAGGCCTCACCGTGATGATAGGCCGCGTGCTCTGAGACATAGCCTGCCAACTGTGCAACGCGAACCTCGGATGTCAAGCCCCTCTTCAGACAGCCAAACACAATCTTACGCTGCGACGGCTTGAGACCATCAATGAGGTGGGGAAGAGAACGGATATTGTCCGCATTGCTAAAATGGATGAGCTCATCGTGAATGAAACGAGCAAAATCCACCTTGCCTCCAGGACCGAGGGTCAGAAGACGCTGAGGATTGTAGCCCGCCAGCCACTTCTTGCGATCATCCGCGCGCTTCTTGCTGAAGGCGAGAGACAAGCTCTCATCGGTCTCATCGCACCACGTATACTTGATCTCGTGGAGCTCCTTGAACCACTCCTGAGCCTCTGCAGGTGTGCTAGTGCCCAATCCCTTGTAATACTTCAGAGCCCAACCCTTTCCAGCGGTCTCCTTCCAAGCCTCAAACTCACCCTGCGAGTAGAAGCTGTGAACCTCTGATCGCCGAGTCGCCTTGAGAAGAGGAGTCATAAGAGAGCAGATGAAGCCGGCCTTCATGAGAGACGGCCACTCACTGTGGAAGAGATTCATCAGAAGTCCTTTGATATGAGACCCGTCCAAATCCTGATCTGCCATCACCATTACGCGACCATAGCGCAGAGACTTGAGATCCTTGTAGACCTTGCCCTGCTCCAGGCCGAGAATCTTCTTGATGGCGGTGAGCTCCTCATTATTGCTGAACTTCTCGGCACTCACGTCGCGCACATTGAGCATCTTACCCTTGAGAGGGAAGACACCCCAGGCCTCGCGGCCCACGATCTTGAGACCCGTGATAGCGCTGGTGGCGGCTGAATCTCCCTCTGTGAGAATGAGAGTGCACTCGGTCGACTTGCCAGATCCTGCCCAGAGGGCATCGACCAGCTTCGGCATTCCACGCAGAGTTGTGCGCTTCTTACCATCCGTCTTCTTAGCATCCTTGACCGCCTTTGCCTCCAGAATACTCTGTGCCTCGTCCATGAGTCCGATCTTCACCAGGCCTTCGACCAGCTTACCACCAGACTTGAAGGTGCTGCCGAACTTGGCCGCAGGCGTGGTGAGACACTCCTTCGTCTGCGAGTCAAAAGAAGGATTAACAATGGTGGAGTTCACGAAGAACATGACGCTGTCCTTGAGCTGCGCCACCTTGATATCCAGCTTCTTCTTCTTGAGGGCGAGCTCGCAGAAGTCGCCGAGGATGTGCTTGACAACCGTGTCGACGTGCTTGCCACCCTTCTTTGTATTGACGGCGTTCACAAAGCTGACGTGCTTCTCCTCAGCTGCAGTGTCCTCATCGTCAAACAGCGTTCTAGTCAGAACGGCGGCAACCTCCCACCTATCTGAGCAGCGCTCATGGGCAAGAATAGCAGAATCCTTCACGAAGAGGCGGACAAACTTCTCGAACGTGTTGGTCGAGATCAGCTCGCCGTTCCAGGTCACCTTCACGTCCTTTCCAGCCAAAGCGGCAAGCTCCAGACAGCGAGTGTGAAGAACGTGGGTCATCTGCTCCATGTTCAGGCCCACGAAACGGGAGAGATCAGGCTGGTAGACAATCTTGACAAAGCCGGTCTTTGCAGCATCCTTCTTCACAGATGCCTTCTCGCAGACCAGCATGTGATTGCGCCAGGTCTGCGTATACTTGAGGCCGTGCTTGGGCGATCGCGTCTCAACCGTGAAAGCATGGGAGAAGATGTTGGTGAGCTTGGCTCCATAGCCGTTCTTGCCACCGACGATCTTCTCCTCCTCCTTGTTGTAGTTGCCAGACGTAAGAAGGTGACCAAAGATCATCTCAGGAACGTAGACCTTCTCCGTAGGGTGAAGCTCAATAGGGATACCATCGCCATCATTCTCTACAGTGATCACACCGTCCTTGAGGCTCACATCAATATGCTTGATTGGAGTCTTACCTGGCTCGCCACTGCGAACAAGTGCATCTCGGGTATTTACAATGATCTCATCAAAGAGCTTGTAAAAGCCAGGGTTGAAGGGACAGTGGCGATAGACCATCTTTCCCTTTGCCGAATCGTAGATCCAGCGCGTCTCATCGTGAGTCTCAACAGAGCCAATATAGGTGTCAGGCAGCTCAAGGATATGCTCCCTGTGCGTGTGCTTCTTATAGGCATCGGCAGTAGACATTCTTTTTTATACCAAGGGAGGGGGTCATGGGTGAATCAATTTTATTGCTTCTTCTTAGTCTTAGAACCACCTATATTGGATTTGTAGCTTTTAGCTGCTCTCTTATATAATGGCCCACCTGAAAACTTCTTTTGGTTGAGAGTGGTAGGCGGAGCTGCACTCTTGGCCGGCACTTACGACGTTTATGGTGGCAGGCCTCACAATTAAGGAAGCTCTCTGAGCGCCACCGGTATGGGTGAAAATTTATAAAATTTGATACCGAGCTACGGATAGGGTGTTGGTGTCATGCCATGCAATAAATGTTACGCATTTATTTACGACTTTCTTCTCTTTCCACCACATCCTTCCGCACCTTGTTTTCATACATTTAAGAGAAAGCGGCTTCTTCAATGTATCGATCAAATTGTTCCTGAGTTACAACGATATATTGAGAGAGCCGATCCTACTCTGATCTCCTTCCTTGATCAACAAGAAAAACTCCATCACTGGTATGAGATTATCGTATCAAAAGAGCATAATATGTTTAAAGTATGGTATAAGACACAAAGAGAAATGGATGAATCACTTTGTATCTTACAAGAGCACTGTATTCTAAAAAATACAAAAGAAGAAAGATTTTACCATCAATGGTTTGGAGAAAAATTTATACAGCTCTTAGCTTCTCTTTCAGGAATTCATAGCGAGCATTCTCCTAAACCTAAACCTGTGGAGGTTAAGAAGGAACTTGATATCATTGCAAGCCCCTTTACATTGACAATTCGAATTCCTCCGAATAACTATGATGATTTGTATTGTTAATGTGATAACTAAAATAAATGTCCAACGACGTTAATAAAATATTAGCTTATAATATAATGGTTAAGAATATTAATTCTAAATGCCGAAAGAATGCAAATGTAACTTTAAAACAAGTATTAAATGCAAGGAAAACAGGCAAGGTAGTGGGTCCGAGAAAGTTAACGCGGAAACAACAAAGCCGTTTTAAGAATGAATATGTAAGAGCTTGTGTAAAGCGGGGAAATAAGCCGTTATTTCTTTAAGATTAGGCCTTCCCAAAGGTTAGTCGTTCACGACTTCCCGCAGGTTAGGCCCCTAGGCCTTCCCGAAGGTTAGTCGTTTCACGACTTCCCGCAGGTTAGGCCCCTAGGCCTTCACAAGCATCAAGATCTTATCATTGTCCCAGCCAGGCGAGAATTTATTCGTATGCTCCATTTCAAAAAAAGCGCAAAAAGAGAGCTGATTTCTGATTGGTGCAATCACTTTTTGATAGGCCTCATTGGTTTCATTGCGAAAGACGTCTTCAATGAGTAAGATTCCACCCGGCTTCAGAAAAGGGATTGATTCTCTAACAATATCGACCTGATGACCTATATTGTGAGAAGAATCATCAAGAATGACGTCAAGATTGCCCCCCATTGCTTGGAATGAGGCACGAATAGAGTCGGCCTTTTCAACATCCATTAGTGCAAAGGAAGTTCTAGGAAGAGCAAAATCCTCTGCATGGGCGAGGAAATTTGTGTCTCGGTCAAAGAAAAACATGGAGGCGGCAGTAAAATACTGGGCCCACATGGCCACGGATCCCCCACCGGCAACCCCAATTTCTGCGAAACGGATGGGCCTATTTTTGTAGGGGGCGAGGAGCATTGAATAGAAGGGCGTGTAAGGGTGGCGATGTCCGGATGGATTGAAGGGGCTCTTATCGGTGTTACATCTGGCTCCAAGAAAGCACAGTTCGGTAGGAGCCTTGCTTGAATCCAGAGTGAACGTGGGGATCATTCTACGGATGTAAAGGGGTAGTCTTATTAAGTAGCTATGCCTGGACAAGAAGAAGGTTCCAAAGACGCCAAGCAATGCCCCTGGTGTTTACGGTGGTGTCTGAAAGATAATGCCTGTGCGTATGTTTTTGCATGTGGCCTGGATACCGCGAACAAATTCCATACCGGCATGGGATGCGGAAGAACCTGGTGTTGGACCTGTGGAAAGAAATACTGCTCGCCCTATTTTGATCCGGTCACGGGGGTCCGTCTTCCTACGGCAAAGGATCAACACGATCCGTTTTGTTGCAAAAAGGAGGCTGGATTCAAGGAGGAAGAGTATTGTGCGGGCGGCCATTCTGGACACTGCGGCAGGAGGTGGTAACACGCGGCCTTTGGCAGGAGGTGGCATGCGTAAATAAAAATCTTTTCTATGAATATAATCAAATGTCCTCTGTTCAGACCCAGTTTGCGCAGGTTAAGACGAATACGTTAGTTGCATATGACGATGGCTGGACGCACACCCAGCAGCAGATCGTTGATGCCATCACGAACAACGATGACAACTACACGCAGGTCGGCAACTACTACACGCTGAGCAGCAAGGATGCGCTCCTCAGCTTTATCGGTGACCACGCTGGCTCAGGTCACGACTTCCATGCCGAGGAGACGCTTATTGACATGGGCAAGGAGCTGAAGGTTGGCGTTGTTGGCCTGGGCTGCCTGCTCACGTTCCGCCTGGTGAAGCGCACGAATGCCTCGGCGGCCATGGAGTTTGACGGTGCCTACCGCATGGGCTATGCCATCGTTGACAACCGCGTGTCCCACGACTGGATGGATGGAGTTGCCAACAGACTCCACGTGAAGCTCGCGCGCACGGGTTAAATGTTCAATGAATAATCTGGTGATGGATCTTAAAAATAAGAAAGCTCTCTGAGATTTCTTATTTTTAACTTTAAAATAAAGTCACAACGTTATCAAATCCTCATAACGCCAACAATTGGTGTGTTAGGTGCTAATGTCTTATAAACTGTAAGACGTATAACAGCTCCAACAACAGTTAATACAACAATAAGTAAAAAGATGAACATAAACTCCTTACCCGAAAATCCTAAGAACTTCATTCTACTAACGGTGGTGATTAAAATTATTGTCTGATGAATGATAAGATGGGGAGTTATTATCAACCGATACCATACATGAAAACAAGAAGAACCAAGGGAGGATTTGTTCCGAGCCTAATGGGTGGTGTCCTTAGCAACGGCCCTCTTCTCTTGAGCCCTGCCATAGCACAGGGATACCGTCTTTTACGGAATGACAAGGAAAGGATGAAGAGCCGTCGCCGGAAGCGCAACACCCGCAAAACCAGACGCACAAACCGCAAGGGAAAAAATACGCGCAAAGCCTAAAGATAGGAAAGGGATGCCACTATAGAAATGGCCGCCGTCCGTCCCAACCAGAATGGCAATCTTTTTGAAATCAAAACGGTTCAGAGTGGCGCCTTCCGGACCTTAATCGAGGCACTGAAGGAGATTCTTACGGAGGCGAATCTAGAGTTCGACAGCCAGGGAATCAAGATCATGGCTGTTGATGAGACCCATACAGTTCTTGTGTATCTCCGTCTTCACAGTGAGCGCTTTGAGAACTATTTTTGCCCCGCCAAGCATGTTCTCGGTGTGAACATGATCTACCTTTTCAAGCTTATCAAGACGATGGGGAACAATGACTCTCTCACTCTTTATCTTCCTGCAAACAACCCCAATAAGCTCGGTATTCGCATGGAGAACTCAGAGAAGTCGACGACAACGAATTATTTTCTCAAGCTGTTCGACACGGATGTAGAGGATATCCAGATCCCTTCCCTCAACTTCTCTTCGATCATCCACATGCCGTCTGTGGATCTTCAAAAGATCTGCCGCGACATGAATGCTCTGGGTGAGAAGCTGGACGTCGAGATCACGAGCTCAGGCACGGACTTGATCTTCCGTTGCATGGGCGATTTCGCGGAGCAGGAGACAATCATCAGTGAGAATAGCAGCAGCATGAAGGTCCACAAGGCCAAGGATTCTCTCAATGAGATTGTCCAGGGCATTTTCCAACTGAAGCACCTGGTTCTCTTCACAAAGTGCACAAGTCTCTGTCCTTCTATTGAGCTCTATCTTAAGAACGACTTCCCTCTCATTCTGCGTTATACGGTGGCGAATCTGGGAGAGATCAAGCTGGTCTTGGCACCCATGAAAAATAAGACCTAAACTTTCTAGACACTACTACTATAGATGCCTCCTACATATGTTATTGTAAATGAGGATGATTATTATAAGGATCCCAGATTCTTCCTTGGATTTGTGAGTGGATTTCTATCGGCTGCTATTCTTTTTAGGGCATTAAAGTTTTGATTATTTCCGGTATAATATCTATATCTTTAATATAGAAGATGCCTAGCTGGTCTGGACTTGGAGTAAGGAATGCACTTCGGAGATATGGTTTACCAGGTGCAAATACTATTAATCGGTTTGTTCCTACGGGTGAGACGCCCTTCGCCACACCCGAAGAGTTAGATGAATTAAATAAACTGAGAGCACTTCCGCGTAAACCAGATGGTGATCAAACATTTGGACAAGTCTACAATTTAGGAGGACTTGGAGAAACAATGAATGGGAATAAATTCAAAAATCCTATACTGCGGAGAATAAATGAATTATCTAAATTGCAAGGTGCTCGTCCTACAAGATCCGCCGGTGGTCGCAAAGCCACTCGGCGTAGACGTCACCGTGTTAGACAGACACGTCGTAAGTAGATGGTAACGTCGCGACGTTAAGCCAAAATCATTTGAGGTGCCTTGGGTGTAATTAGCCTGATTGCCATCATGTGATCAGGTGCGCCACCGCCCTGATATGCGTTTATTCCAAGAACAATCTCTCCCTCATCAGTCGGCGGATCATCAAGTTGAAGTGTTACTTCCTTCTGATGATGCGAATGTCCAGCAACCCACGCACGAATAGGCCAGCGGATCATATCGTCCATAGTATTCGTAAAGCTTCCAAAATTCTTATGAGAAGCAAAGCGTCCGTGCGACATGAGCTTCGTAGGCATATGGTGCGTCACAACAACTGTGTTTAGCTGAAGAACCTCTGCATCACAGAGAGCTGAATCTAGCCATGTAACTGCTTCCTTATGGAGATGAAAGTCTTTCTTCTCGGTCCAGAGAGTGGTTCCACAGAAGTTTATACCAAGATGGTTCAAATAGACAGAACGATTGTGAAGGAAATGAATATTCTTCCACTCAGAGCAGATCTCTGACGCGAGCTTTAGAGATTTATCATAACCAGTATCAAACTCGTGATTTCCTGCTACCACGATCACATCATCCCAGTTCTCTTTGCAATACTTGATAAACTTGGGATAGAGATCCTTGTGAGGATAACCGATATCTCCAGCTAGAGCAAGAGTGCCTGTGACAGGCTTCACGATCTTATGAAAGAAGGGGCGCCCTGTCATCCTCTCCAGATGAATATCACTGATATATTGCAAACGAAACATTTTTATGTGCAAGTTGCACATAAAAATATTTATTTCAAATTTTAGCGACGTTATATTACCCTAAGGGACGGCCTTGGCCGGCACTTACATTTTCTTTTCAACATGCGGCGTATAGAGAATATCCTTGTGCGTAATTCCCTTATCCAGGCAATGAATACCCGTATTTTTATTAAATGACTCTGCATCCTTATTCCAAACTTTAATTACATAGAACCCAATTCGCTGATTCTGACCCATTCCAAGAATCTTCGGGCTAATACTAATTCCAACAAGACTATCATTTGAATCAACTGCTGCCATATGTAGCATAGTTCCAAGTGAATACTTCTTATATATATCAATTCCAGCTTCTTGACTTCCGCGCACGCTATAACTGCCTCCGCGGATATTATGGTAGTTTTCCCAAAGGGGAGGGAGGGGATCCTTCATCCAGAAGAACATCCCCCCCTTGATCCGTTCCCCAAGTTCCTGGAAGATACTAAGAACCTCTCTGGGCGACGAGGCAGTTGCAATCTTCTGAAAGGTGTCCAACGTCCACCTCTTTTCTCGTAAGGAGTGAAAGTAGAGAGTCCAAGGACCTGTGGGGAAGGGGCTAGTAATGTCTATGGCGGCCATGGTAATGGCTTCCTATTTTTAATAGACTCAAATTTTTATGTGGTTGCTTACGCAGTTGTCTGAAGCGAAGGAATCTCAGGCTGAGGCACGACTGGCGATGGCGCCTCCTCTTCTTCCTCCTCAAAGGAATCAATCGGAAAGGCCACCTCATCACCCTCCTCATTGATAACAAGAAGCTCTAGGGGGAGCTCCCTGTCAAGGTAAACACCAGACTTAACAGACCACGCACCCACAATCACAGCCGGCGGTGGAACAGTCTCTCCAGAGAACTTCATGTTGCTCACGAAATCGTCCAGTGAATAAAGTGTAATTCCATTGTAACGGACACTAGCTGAAAGCCACGGGAGATTCACCGAGTCATTTGAAAGGCCCTTAACCAGAGTATTTGAACTCTCATAATATGTCCACGTGACTTCGGGGATACCAGGACCCGTGAGTGATACATTGTTTAGAAGAAGAGGAGTAGAATATCCTTTGAAGAAAACATACTCCTTGGGCTGGAAGGCCACGACAAGAGCTGTTCCCACCGTAGTGCTTACATAGACAATTGTATTCACTAGGGTCTTCATAAAAAGATATGTGCGCAGAGCCCACAGTTTCATTTCAGGCGTAATCTCCATTTACTGAAATAAAAGGTGGACAGTTTTTAAGCGCTTTGAAGTGTGCGTGTATCTATACATTGTGTGCGTCCTGTTCCGCTTCCACAGGATACAGTGGCAACGGGTCCTGTAGTAACAGAATTACCAGAAGCATCCATTACAGTGCCAGATATATCTTTTATAGGTGCAGGGGCAGGAGGAGATACTATTTTCTTTATAGTTTCACAGCCACAGGGTGCCACCGATCCGCAGGTTGAACAGGGAGTTGACTTTAGCACTGGCGTAGCCACTTGCATAGCTGCAGAACCGGGTGTTGCCTTAGTAGCTCCAATGATTACCCCAGTGATCAAGAGAATAAAGGGGAGTAAAAGAAGGCCCCATGCAACAAAATCAGCACCTTGCTGAGATAAATAGAGCATGAGTAAAACGGCAATTACACCAAAAATAAAATGAACTGCAAGAAGTCTATTATTTCTATTGATTAGATCCAAAGTGAGTAATGCAACAAAAAGTGCCCCTGTTGTTATGGCGGGGTAACTCATCTACCGTCTATACTTATTTTTAAGGAAGCTTGGAGAGCTTCCTTAAAAATAAGTATAGACGGGTTATTAGTCGTTTGACATTTAATTTAACGAAGCTAAAGCTTCGTTAAATTAAAGTCACGACGTTACCAGTGGTGCTTAAAATTAAGAAAACTCAAAGAGCTTTCTTAATTTTAAGGCCTGCCACCATATACCGTCGTAAATCACCACGGTATTCTTTATTTTTCTTTTAAATTCAAAGGCGAACCAGCTTCGTCCCGTTCCATCGCGCAACCGGCTCAGGAATCACATTTCCATCCTCATCCGTTGAATACACCCTATTCTCTCCATCCTTGTAATATGTAATACCCTTATACTCAAACTCCTCAAGATCAAGGCCCTCCTCCTCATCCTCAACGAGCTCTTCCTCCTCAATGACCTCAGGCTCGGGCTCAACCGTCTTGGGAGATACCCCCATCCGTTGATTTTGCAGCAAAGTCTGGAGCTGGCTATGCATAGACACCAGCTGCTCCTCAAGGGCTGTCAGGCGATCCTCCAGGAAGGGAGAGTAACTCACAGGAGCTGCCTGGGTCCTTGATAGCGCCTCAAGACGCTCAATGCGCCTAACAAATTCA
>Ga0114959_10003207_pt1 | contig 12942 bp, 7 predicted proteins | sample C_130625_EF_Meta_FD_87317 | JGI IMG/M metagenome (GOLD analysis project Ga0114959, IMG submission 87317) | Freshwater microbial communities from Lake Croche, Canada to study carbon cycling - C_130625_EF_MetaG | ecosystem: Environmental > Aquatic > Freshwater > Lake | place: Lake Croche, Canada...
AAACAAATAGGTATGTTGTTTCAGGGAAGCGCATTGTTTGATAGCATGACAGTCGCGCAAAATGTTCGTTTTCCATTGGATATGTTTAGCGAAATGAGTGAAGAGGAAAAGAAAGAACGTGTAGAGTTTTGTTTGAAAAGAGTAAATCTTATTAATGCAAACAATTTGTTTCCGGCTGAAATTTCTGGCGGTATGAAAAAGCGTGTAGGTATTGCCCGCGCCATTGCAATGAATCCTAAATACCTTTTTTGCGATGAACCAAATAGCGGGCTTGATCCTCGCACCTCAATTGTAATAGATAATTTAATTAAGGAGATAACTCAAGAATTTAATATTACTACAGTAGTAATTACGCATGATATGAATAGTGTAATTGAAATTGGCGACAACATTACATTTATTTACAAAGGTCAAAATTGGTGGCAGGGCAACAAGCAAGAAATTCTTAAAACTAATAATAAAGAGTTGAACGACTTTGTTTATGCATCCGATTTTATGAAAAAAATTAAACATTCATTCTCAAACTAGTAGAAATATTTTACCGAATATGTTCTAAATTCAGCCGTTTGCGAAAAAAAAACCACCATCTATGCTTTTTTTTAGGTTATTAAAAAACATATTTCAATATTTGGACGCTATTATTTATAAAAAGTAAAAATTTAAAAATTATATAAAATGAAACACAAATTACTTGCTATTGCATTGCTTCTTGTTTCTTATGCGAACATTACCTACGCACAAAAAAAATGTGGCTTTGATGATTGGGTAAGAGACCATGAGGTAAATCATCCTGGATACAAAAATGCTATTGATGCAGATATCCAAGAAATGGTTAATACCAACAATGAACGCGGCGGTGACTTTGTAGGAAAACTTTATACCATTAGAGTTGTATTTCACAATGTTTATAACACAAATGCTCAAAATGTATCACTGCTAAGGTTTCAAAATCAGATAAAAGCAATGAATAGAGATTATAGTGCAGCTAATCCTGATTGGAATAATATTCGTACACAATTTTTACCTTATTCTTCAGGTGACAGTCGCATTCGATTTGAACTAGCGACAACTAAACCTAATGGAGACCCAACTACTGGTATTGAATGGCTTCAAACATCAATACCTACTTTTTATAGTGCCATAGGAGGCGAAGGTTTGGCAGATAATGTAAAGAGAGCAACTACAGGAGGATTAGATGCTTGGGACCCTTCTAGATACCTGAATATTTGGGTTTGTAACTTTTCAAATCCAACTGCTAATGGAGAAGTTGTGGGTTATGCAACACCTCCACCAAATTTACAACCATACTGGGACAATTCAAACAGTGATCCATCATTACAAGGAGTTGTACTTTCTCCATCCGTTGTTGGTGATAATATTCCTGCAAGCCAAGGCAGAACCGCAGTTCATGAGGTTGGCCATTATTTAGGTTTACGCCATGTTTGGGGTGATGCACAACCAGCCTGTGGTGAAGATTATATTTGGGATACACCTCCAGCGGGCGACCAACTACTTGGCTGGGCTGCTTGCAATGGTAAAAGTACAATTATTCGTAAATTCAGAATTTTACCTGTTGGGACAACAAGCCCTCAATACCCAGCCTTTTATGCTTACGATACCACTAAAACATTTACATTAAATTACAATACCACTACTTTTAAAAACGATACCGTTTGGAAAAATCAAGTGAGAATTGATAAGTTTGATAATGCTGAAAATGCAACCACTGTGCCCGATGCAGATTCAACAGGATACTATTTTGTGTACCCTACTAATTTTACCTACTATATTAAGGATACAATAACTATAAGAAACGAGGGTTTTGCTGCTCAAGACTCAGGTGCGTATGAGTTAGTAATATCAAACCCGCTTGGATGTTCAGATACCTTGCATTTTAATGTTATTAAGGATGCTGTGCTACCTTCAGTACTTAATATACCTAACCCAACACCAAGTTGTAATCCTACAACAATTGATGCTGGCTTGTTCGCTGGCTCAACTACATATGTTTGGAAAAATAAGAAAAACGCTGTAATAGGTAACTCGCAAACCTTAACACTTTCTCAATCAACAGATAGTATTAGGGTTACCATCACCAATCTTTGCGGAAATGTTATAAGCAATTACATTGATGTTGTTTGTTTAGGACCAAACTTAACTTTAAACCAATCATATAATTCATGTGCAGGTACAAATCTTAAGTTGAAAAACGGTAAGCAAATTCCAAACTCAACTGTTGTTTGGACAAACAATTTAGGTACCGTTTTAGCAACAGATATTGATTCAATTATCGTAACTACCTCTGATACATATAAAGTAAAAGTTACAACTCCTAGTGGTTGTGTCGACTCAATTTCAACTGTTGTAAACTTTACAAATGCTTTAGTTGCACCAGTACTTACAACACCAGCTGCAAGCTGTTATTCAACTACTTTGGATGCGGGAACCCAGCCTGCTGGAACTACATTCAAATGGGTTAATAAAAGAAATGTTGTTCTTGGTACGTCACAAACATTAACGCTAACAAAATCTGACAGTGCAAAAGTTACTTTATCTAATGTTTGCGGAAACGTAACAAGCAACTTTGTGTATGTTGTTATCAGCCGACCTAAAGCAGTTTTAAACAGTAATTATAGAGCTTGTGGAACATCAACTCCAATAACAATACAAGGAAATCAAACAGGTAACAACACAATTAGTTGGTTGAAAAATGGTGTCTTAATTGCTGGAGCAAATTCAAATTCTTACTCTGTTCCAACTAACCAACCAGGAACTTATCAATTAATATTAACTTCTTCAGCTGGTTGTTCAGATACAGCTACTACAATTGTATCTTTTGATACTCCTGTAACAGCTGTTGCACCTCCAACACCTACTCCAAGTTGTTCTCCGATTACATTAAATGCAGGCAACTATCCTTTAGGTACTATGTTTAAATGGTTAAAGGCTGCTGATAGAGTTGCTGGTTATGGAGACTCTTATGTTGTATCACGCCCAGGAACTTTTAAACTTGTTGCTTACAATGCTTGTGGTACTAGTACAAGTGCTGGTGTTTATGTTAACTCACAACCACTACCAACTCCAACAGTTGATTCAGTTTATTACAAATGTCAAAACCAAATATCAATTGCAGCAGGTTCGCATTTCCCAAATGTAGCCTACACTTGGACACATAATGGAAATGTAATACAAGGAACAAATTCAATTACAAAGGTACCTGTAGTTGTTGATTCTGTATTTGTTTCAGCCGACGATACAATCTTTAACCAAACATTTACAAAAACATTGTTTCCGAATACTTGTAAGCAACCAAGTTTTCAGAATGGAATATTTGATTCAATTCATTATTTAGGTGATTTACCAGATTTTTTAGAAGACTATATGTTTTATACAGATGAGGTTTGTACTGTTACTTTTTCTAAAGCTCAAGTTGAATTGATGCAGAACGTTTTATCTTCACGTAGACCAGGAATTGCAACTATTTCTATCAATGGTATAGTGGAAGGTACTGGTTCTTACAAACTTAAATTTGCTCCAAACCCGGCTTCTGATTTTATTACAATAAATGATGTTCCTGCTAATTCTGTATACCAGATCACTAGCGTTTCGGGCTCTGTAATTGCTGAAGGAAAACTTGATTCAAAAATCATTGACCTTACAAATATTTCAAACGGAGTTTACACTATTAGAGTTACTTCTAAAAATGATGTGTTCGTAAACAAAGTTGTGATTTCAAAATAATAAATAAATAAGAATGCTAAAAGCACTGTTTGATTTTTCAAGCAGTGCTTTTTTGTTTAGTGGAGTTGTAAAATAATTAAATTCGCATCTTTTTATTATGGCAGCACCTTTTTTTTCAATAATTATTCCAGCTTATAATAGAGCTAAAGTCCTCCCTCAATCTATTGCTAGTATTGTAAATCAAACTTATAAGGATTTTGAAATTATTGTTGTTGATGATGGTAGTAAGGATAACACTAAGCTTGTAGTTGCAAATTTAAATCTACCTAATTTAAAATATATTTATCAAGATAACGCCGAGCGTAGCGCTGCCAGAAACAATGGTATTAGAAATGCGGCTGGACAATACATATGTTTCTTAGATAGCGATGATTTTTATTTAGAAAACCATTTACAGACCCTCTATGAAAAAATATCGGAAAATAAATTTGACGAGGCTTTGTATTTTGTAAATTATAATGTGTTGCAAAATGAGGTGATAACAAAACCAACGCTTGCAACCTTTACAGGTGACTCTTGCACCTACTTACTTTGCAACTCTGTAGTGCCTGTACGAGTTTGTATACACCACAAAATATTAAAGGAGTTTAAGTTTGATGAAGGTATTGTGATTGTTGAAGATACAGTACTTTGGTGTAATATTGCCACAAAGTACAAAGTACATCACATACCTGAACACACAGTGCTATATCAATTACATGATGACAATTCGGTACTTATACAAAAAAATTGTTTTTTGCCTAGGCTAAAAGGATTACAAAAAATGTTTGATGAAAAGCATATTCAAGATGCCATAGAAAAAAAGCTTAGGAATATTGTAATAAGTGATTGCTATTTTGGAATTGCAAGGCATTATGAATTTGTAAAAAAATTTTGGCCCATGCTCTATAATTTACTCATCTCAATTTTATATTTACCAAACTACCATGATTCAAAGAAAAAATTATATATGATTTATGCATATATATTTAACAAACCCAGTAATAACTATTAGTATAAACCATGAAGCAATTACTTTTAAAACTTTATTATATCGGTTCTCTTTCGAAGGAAGAGACAAATAAAAATCAAAAATTGATTCGTGATGTAGAGTGGAGTGGCATATTACCATATTTAAAAAAGGGAAATTTTTTGGATGTTGGTTGTGGTGCTGGTTATGCAATGCAAATGGCAAAAGAAGCTGGTTGCGAAGTTTTTGGCATAGATCCAAACCCAGGTGGTCATGGTGTTGGAAGAATTGGTTCAGGGTTTAATGTTGATGCAAAAGTAATTGAAGGATATGCCGAAAAAATAGGTTTTGAAAGTAAAATGTTTGATACCGTTTATTCATCACATGTACTTGAACATGTAAATTCTGAAACAGAAAGTTTACAAGAAATGAGTAGAGTTATGAAGGATGAAGGTGTACTGATTATTGGTATGCCAACAAACCACATTCTTAAATGGAAGTGGCTTGCATATGCACTATTTACAACCCATCATAAAATTATTAATTTATTATTTGGTCGATTTATAAAAGTAGGCAAAACAAAGTTTAGAAATATTTTCATTCCCGAGTCGCATAGCATCCCAACTAAAACAATACTATACGACATGAAATATTACACAATCGAAAATTGGACAAATATCGTATCGAAGGAGTTTAAAATTATTGAAACTGTTTTACCTGCTTACTATCCTTTCCCAGAATATTTTCAGTTTTTTAAACTACATAAATCAAAAACAAAAAGCAGTAGTGTGTTTTTTGTTTGCCAAAAAAAGTAATGCAATAGCACCTTTTTTAGCTGCAAGTCATATTGTTTGAATTCGAAAATGATTCAGCTTGTCATCACCATTAAATGCTATTTTTTAGGATATAGTTTTTTATTTTTCGCATGAAGAATATCGACTCATTTACACACATGCGCGGCGAGAGCATTTATTTAGATGATATTGCAATTTTGCAAGGTACTCTCTTTGCCGCTTGTTTCGACAGTTGAATTGCGCACGGTATCATCACAAAACTAGATACAACCGGAGCTGAAAAAGTAACTGGTGTAGTTAGAATATTTACTGCGAAAGATATAAAAGGTGAAAACCAAATTGGTGGTATCATCATGGACGAACCATTATTAGCAGATCATCACGTGCACTTTTGTGGCATGCCAATAGCCTTTGTTGTTGCACAAACTGATGAGGCTGCGCGTCATGCTATAGAGAAAATAAAGCTAGGTATTTCAATCTAATTGTTTACACATTAATCTACCAATAATCTCTGAATCTATTAAGTTTTCCTTTAATTTGTATTCAGGGCTCTACAGGCCTAATTTTCTGGTTTTTCAATACAATCAAATTGCGTTAAGCCATGTAGCAAGCTCCGAGGAACGAGTAAATTACCTGCATGGTAACAATCTTATTGGATTGAAAAATTGCGACCTTAGGAGCAAAATAAATAATGAAGTCTTGATTTTTATTCATTTTATAATATTTTAAAATGTCATGCATGAGCAATTCGTGGTTGTTTCTTTTCATCAAAGAAAAGTAAGATTAAATTTCAGAATGGCTTAATGAGGGACTTACTATGTAAGTTGCGCTATCAACAAAAAAATGTTCATTACTTATATAGTTTTTAAGTGTTTAGCACTTCTATGATATTAATAAATCATATCTTTACTTGTTGAATTTTAGTGAATAAGACTATATGATTAAGAGGTTTATAACTCTTATTTTATTAATACTAGCAAATATTTTGTTTGCTCCATTATTGTCGTTGGCACAATTGGATGCTAATGATTTATATTTGCAAGACGCCCGTAAACTAAAGGATTCGCAAAAGTTTGAAGAGGCTATAAACGACTACACCCAAAACATAAATAAAAATCCGGCGCTGAGCGAAGCTTATTTGGAACGTGCCTTTTGTCTGGAAAAACTGAATCGTTACGAAGAGGCAATCAAGGACTATCAAATTTTCGTGGCATTAAATCCTAATTCTATTGAAGCGCGAAGAAAAATCTTGATTGATTATTTGCAAACTGAAAATTACGGTTATGCAGATGAAGCTTTTTTGACTTTAACATCAGAAATAAATAAACTAACAACAACGCATCAAAAATCGGCAATTGAAAGTATTGCCAAAAATGATTTTGATGCCGCAAATAAATTTATCAATCAGGCCATTGATATCAATAAAAATAACGAGTATTCTTGGTTTTTAAAAGCTTTGGTCATGGACAGTCTACACAATTACACTGGTGCTATTCAAAACTACTACAAGGCTATTTCATGCATGTTTGCATCGCGTGAATACAAAGAAAATACGAACAGAAAACCATATAGGAAATATTTCATCAACCTGGCCGTTGCACAGCGGAAACAAGGCTTGAATGATGAAGCAATGAAAAATATTAATATTGCTTTGACTTACGATGATAGTGATGCCTTTGCTTATTGCCAGCGCGCATTGTTATACATAATAAACGGTGATAATGTAAATGTCGAAAATGATTTTGCCGCCTCAATAAAGTTTAACGAAAAGGATGCAAATACTTTTTATGAACGAGGTAAGTATAGAAAAGATCAAGGCAAAACGCAAGACGCCATTGGTGATTTAACAAATGCTATTTTATTAAATACTAAGTTTGGTATAGCATATATGCAACGTGGCCTGTGTTATGACTTGTTGAATAAATATTCTGAAGCTAAACAAGAGTTTGCAAAAGCCAAAGAGTATGATATTGATAAAAAAATTGTGGATACACAACTTGCGATAACTAAGCAAAAGGAGTTTGAATTTAACAAAGAAAATAATGTTCCAGAAATTGAACTTGCCACTATAGGTAAAGACAAAAATCAGGAAGCAGTGAAGTTTTCGAAAAGTAAAAAAGAAGGAATTATTAATGGAATAATTAAAGACCAAAGCAACATTAAATCAATCAGAATTGATGGGGTAGAAGCGAAGTTTGATGCAGAGAGTTCAAATCCTAAATTTGCTGTAAATGTGCCCATTGAAAACAAAGAAATCGTAACGCTTGAGGTTACTGATGTTTATAACAACACCACTCAAAAAAAGGTCAACATTCTTAGAACTGAAGATGTAGCACCAAAAATATATTTAACCACACCTTATATAAACCTTACCAAAGAAATAATACCTGATGACCCAAAACAAAAAAGTATATATGTAGAGGGTAAAATTGATGATGAGAGTTTAATTGCCTACATCAAAATTAATGGCAAAACGATAGATTTCAATGCCGAAAATACCAATCCTATTTTTTCGGCAACCGTTGATATTGAAAATATAGATAGCGTTGTAATTGTTGCAGCAGATATTTATGAAAACACCAAGCAAATTTATGTTTCTATAAATAGAAAGCTTGCTGAAGAAGAAGCCAAAAATCCAATGGGTCGCACAATTGTGGTGATGGTAGAAAATTCTAATTATCAAACACTAAATACTCTTGAAGGAACATCCAAAGATGTATCGCTACTTAAATCTTCGTTGGCAAATTATAACATCAGTAAAATCATTCACAAACAAAACATGTCGAAATCACAAATGGAACGCTTCTTTTCAATAGAATTGCGTGATGTGATAAACAATGGGCATGTAAAATCTTTGATGATTTGGTATGCTGGTCATGGAAAGTATGTTAATGAAACAGGATATTGGATACCAACCGATGCTGTAAAAACAGATGAATTCACATATTTTCCAATCACTAGTTTAAAAGGTTATTTAACGAGGTATAAATTAGAACATACTTTAATTGTAAGTGATGCTTGCGAAGCTGGAACTTCTTTTTATTTGGCATTACGTGGTGAGTCAAAGCCACATGATTGCAATGATTTTGAGTCTATAAAACTGAAGTCGGCGCAAGTTCTAACGTCTTCCGACAAAGAAGCTGCGCTTGATAATTCTACTTTTGCAAAATCATTTTCAAATGTGCTAAGGTTTGCTCCCGACCATTGTATTTCAATCGATAAAATTACTGAAAAAGTAATTTCGAGTGTAGGAGCAGCTCAAAAACAAAAACCAAAATTAGGCACTATAAGTGGCTTAGAGCATCAAGATGGTACATTCTTTTTTATTAAGAAATAATTATAATATTTAAGTTTGATATTTCTAAGCACATACATGAGTTCATTTTTGATTATGTTACAAATGTGCCTTCCGAAAATATTTGCCTTGCAATTTTCTATACTATCATGGCTATCAAATACTTTGCACTTTCATAACAGTTTATCCGAAACGCTTTTCTTCAAATCTTATATTTATTCAAAACCGGAATTTATAAATGAAATCACAATTATCTCATATAATCAGGAACTTATTTTTGTAATTTTAATTATAGTTTCAATACTCATATTTATTGTTTACAATAGATTTTCCAAAATTAAGGGTCACAAAAAGGTCATTCAATGGCAAGTAGATTGGGCAGAAGAACAATGGAATTTCGCTCATGATCAAAAGGAAATTACTGAGTTTCAGAAAAGAATAATTGAAGAAAAGCAAACACAAATCTTAGATAGCATTAATTATGCAAAACGAATTCAACAATCATTGCTTATTCCTGAGTCAGATATTAAGCAATTCTTCAATGACTTTTTTATTTTTTATAAACCAAAAGATATAGTAAGTGGAGATTTTTATTGGTATAAAAAAACAGGTTATTTATCTATTGTTGTTATTGCCGATTGCACCGGTCATGGTGTGCCTGGTGCTTTTTTAACGATGATTGGTAGTACGTTACTGAATGAAATAGTTAACCATAACAAAATAGTTGAGCCGCAGAAAATTATACAAGCACTTTCAAAATCCATTACATCAACACTAATTACCAAGCAACGTATAGATTCATTTGATGAAGGGATGGATATTTCTATTTGCGTAATTAATCACCAAAACCATGTCTTGGATTTTGTCGGAGTTAATCAACCTATTTATATTTCTGATTCAGCGGAAATAAGAAAAATAGAACCTCAAGTAAATTCAATTTATGGCATTTTTCAAATTGATGATGAGGTTGAAATTAAGCCAATATCCATAAAGCTAAAAACTGATAGTTATGTATATATGTCAACTGATGGTTATGCAGACCAGATAGGAGGAGAAAATAAAAAGAAAATGTATTCAAAAGGTTACGAAAAAATGCTTCTATCGTTAAAAAATATTGGTTCTCAAAGTCAAGAAAAAGCAGTTAGTGCATATTTCGAAAACTGGAAGAATAGCAATATTCAAATAGATGATGTGCTAGTAGTAGGCATAAATGTTTGATTTAAATTCCAGACAAAGTTAAATTACCCGCTTAATCACTTCAATTTGAACACCGTAAAAATTTTATGTTTGATTTTTTTTTACAATTAAAATTGTTTAGTAGCTTGCAATGCTTTTTTACGCGAAATAACTCATAAATAACATTAATAAATACAATCAAAATGAAAAGTAAATTACTACAAAAGCTGTCGCTGTTTATAGTTGGCGCTGCTTTAATGTTTGGTTTTTCTGCGGCTTTGGCGCAAGGTGCTGGTCGTAAAGTCGAAAAATCTTTCTTAGACGAAATGAAAATTGTTGATGCATCTTATGCAAACAATATCAGGCAAGATAAGTCTGGATCTTATGTTGATTTTAACAAGGTTGGATTAGCAGAAATTGCTAAGAAAAAGTACGAAAACCAAAAAATTGAATTTACCTCCAAAGATTTACTTTTGCCAGCAAATGACCAAGAGGAGCAGGTCGTTTTGCAAGGTTATCCAAATAGAATCTCATATTTACAAGCACAGTTGCCAAATATGAAAAATTCAGTTGATATTTATAATGCCAAACGTGATATATTGCGTATGCAAAAGTTAATTGAATTAGTAAAATTAAATAAATAGTAAATAAATAATACACACATGAATAATAACTATTTTTCAAAAATTGCAGCTTTTGTTTTGTTAATGCTAGGGCTGGTATACTCTAACTTAAGTAAAGCACAATATTGTACTCCTGTCTACACTCAAGTAGCTTGTGGAAGTACATCAAATCAAGACTATTTTGTAAGTTTTGCCACTACTGGCGGGTCTACAAATATTACTAACAATGAAGCATGCCCTACGGCAAGTCCTAACTATACCTACTATACTGGCAATGGATATACTGTTAGTGCAATGCAAGGGTCAACCATTACATTTACGTTTGTGAATACACCAAGTTTTACAGAAAACGTAAAAATTTGGGTTGATTGGAATCAAGATGGGACTTTTGACCCAGCAACTGAAGAAGCCTATAATTCAGCAATCAATTTTCCTAATAAAATACCTGTTAGTGCTACAGTAACTGATGTTATTACTGTTCCAATGACTGCTACTATTGGTTTAACCAGAATGAGAGCACGTATGGTATTTAGTAATCAGACTTTTACTGATTGTTCTTCAGAAACTTATGGAGAAACAGAAGATTATGATTTTGTTGTTACGCCTGCTTTGCCGTGTGTAGCACCTCCAGTTGGTGGTGTTGCTGCAATTAATAGCACTATTGTATGTAATGGAACTAGTGTAAATTTATCTTTATCAGGAGTTAGTTTGGGTACTGGAGAATCGTATCAATGGCAGCAATCTGCTAATGGTATTAATTTTACTGATATTGCAGGTGCAACGGGATTAACAGCTACGGCTATTGTAACTGGTCCCACAACATACAGATGTGTGGTAACATGCTCTGGTCAGAGTGCTAATTCTACAACAGTATCTGTAAGTATTGCAAATATTTCAGGCATAGTTGCAGAGGCAAATGATTCTACATTATGCGTAAATGGCTCCGCAACATTCTCACTGACTAATCTACCTGTTGGTCAAACATTATCTTATCAATGGCAGGAGTCTCCTGATGGGGTAAATTTCATTGATATTGCAGGTGCTACAGGTCAAACATTTACATACACAGTATTGGATACTGCTTATGTAAGATGTGTATCTAGTTGTGGTACACAATCTAGTAATTCGTCTGTTGTTATGATAACTTTGAATAATCAATTTGAATGTTATTGTACTACATTATTAAATGGAAGCTGCACAAGTTCTAGCATCACTGGCTTTTCAATTGTTGGCACATCTTTATCAAATCCAGCCAATGGTTGTAATACCGTGCCTGGCATAGGAGTTTATTCAAATTTCCCTAATAGTGGTAACACAACCACTACATTATCTCAATTGGTAACATATACAGTAAACTTTACAACAACAAGTGCTTCAAAAGTTTCAATATGGGTAGATTACGACCATAATGGCTTATTTGATGCTTATGAATGGACTCAACTTTCAGGCGGTGCCTTGCCACCTACTTTAGCTGGGGTTCAATATACTTCTTCATTCACCGTTCCTGCTAATGCTTTGTTAGGTTTAACTAAAATGAGAATCAGAAGTCGTGGTAGTGCAAATGTTAATGGCGATATTAATGCATGTACATCATTTGCAACAGGAGAAACTGAAGATTACTACATTACAATAGGAGCAGGTGTAGCTTGTTCTGCTCCGCCAACTCCAGGCATAGCAGTAGCTTCAATCGATTCAACTTGTGTTGGGCAAACTTTTTCATTAAATTTAACAGGGTATTCAATAGGAACTGGCCAAAACTACCAATGGCAGTCTTCAACAAACAATACAGTTTGGGTTGATATTATTGGAGAAACTGCTACTAATGTTTCAAATTTATCACAAACAGTAACAAATTACTACCGTTGTGCTGTAACTTGTAGTGGTCAAACTGTTTATTCTGTTGTTGATACAGTTGTCGGAAAAAATTGTATTTATATGAGTGAAAATACAGTTACTACATGTAATGCAAATTTTTTTGATAACAACCCTACAGGAAATTATTTAGTAAATCAAAATTCAACATTAACAGTATATCCAAGTACTACAAATAGCGTAGTATCTGTAAATTTCAACAGTTTTAATCTGCAAAATGGATTTGACTTTTTAGATATTTATGATGGTATAGACGCATCTGCTCCACAATTAGCTTCTTATTCAGGAACAACTTTACCTGCTAGTATTCAAGCTACCAATCCATTAGGAGCACTTACATTTGTATTTACTTCTGATTTGACCGTAACCGCAGCTGGTTGGAATGCAGCTTTATCTTGTGTTACAGTTACTCCTTGCTCTGGAGCACCAATTGGAGGAAATACTGTTGCAAATGATAGTTCAGTTTGTCAAAATTCTTCAATTAATTTATCG
>Ga0114959_10003211_pt1 | contig 12926 bp, 13 predicted proteins | sample C_130625_EF_Meta_FD_87317 | JGI IMG/M metagenome (GOLD analysis project Ga0114959, IMG submission 87317) | Freshwater microbial communities from Lake Croche, Canada to study carbon cycling - C_130625_EF_MetaG | ecosystem: Environmental > Aquatic > Freshwater > Lake | place: Lake Croche, Canada...
AAGGCGGCATAAGTCTAAGGGAAGGTAGATCGTGGATTGGCCTGCCCACGAAAAGTTATCCTCCCGGATATATGGCTTTTGAGCCGTTAAAAGACGGAAGAACGGGCCAGAACAGTCATAAGCCGAAAAATTCGTATTAAAAATGCTGATTATATAACTATTTCAATAAGATAAGTGCTATCTTTTTCATCGTAATTGGCGCGCCAATCAATTAAGTAAATAAACACTTTAGGCTCACCGCGGATTTTAAAAGCGATCGGAATATATAGCAGCGGCTTGTTGACGTTTCTCGTTTTCTAAACTTGGCTCATTCGACGCCAATTTCAGTTTGGCCTGTCGCAAAATATTCAGTGAATTTTCATCCGAATAACGCTTCCCGGTCATCTCCGGCTCGCTTCACTGACGCCAATATAATGGCGGAACTTTAGGGGGGAGGGGGGCTAAGACACAAAAACCCTTATTCATTATAAAAAATCTCGTTCAATTGTTCCCAACCTTTTTGGCCGGGCAGAGGAACTTGCATGGGATCACAAAGTCGGAGCCAATCTACGTTTCTCGGATTTTTGCTTAGTCTTGACATATCGGCATCATAATCATCTCCAACATATTCATAGTAAGCAAATTCATAATAGCGGCCATCTGGCATCTTCTTTAGGAAAATACTAAAATTAGTAATATTCGATTTTGTTAAAAGATCACGAATTCCCGGGCCACTATGAAGGCTCTTGTAATCTTCAACATATTCGCTCTTTAATTCAATTATCATTCCAAATCGACGTTTTTTACGATTCATATAAAAGCTCTTCTAATTTTATCAAAAAATCATATTTCTAATTTATAATAGCGATTGATTTAAGTTTATCTTCGTTAATATTTATTCCTAATCCAACAGCATCTCCCAGTATTGCGACGCCGTCTGAAATAACGTGAACACTTTGGACAATTGAACTATCAAATTCAAAATCATTCGCTATATGAACGGGATAGGGGTCATGTAATGCTGCCGCAAGATGCAAGTGTGCCGCCATTCCTATAGGAGTTAATGTGCTCACTAAAGGATGAACCCCAATTGCTGCAGCTTCGCAAATATGGGCAATACTCATAGCTTGCTTAAAACCACCAACATTTTCTAAGCTTAGCGCGATACGATCTGCCGCCTTAAGCAATTCAACTTGCATCATCGATTTAACTGAAACAATTGAAGTGCTTAATTGAACCGGAATTGGTAGTGTTTCCCTCAAGCTAGCATGTCCAGTTAAGTCGTTTTTTAAGAATGGTTGTTGAAGCGTCAAATTCGAGTGGAAACGTTTCCTAAAAATATCGGAAAACATTCTGCATACTAGTGAAGGGTTTTCCATCGACTGTTGTGCATCAGCACAAACGTAAATATCATTGCCTACCGCATCCAGAATATCGATTAATAACTTAGTGTTTGCAGCTGTAGTAACTGCCAATGATTTTGAATCCGCATATGACTCTAACCTAATTATTATACCTCGATAACCAGACGCAATTTCTCTTTTCGCGTTATCAACAATTGTTTCTACATTAGCTCCGTCAATTTGAATCATTAATTCTATTCGTTTACGATATGCGCCACCTAAAACTTGATGTACAGAACAGTTACGATGTTTCCCAATAATATCAAAAATGGCCATATCAATTGCTGCCCTTGCAGTGGGGCAATTGTTTGGGAAACGATCGTCAACTTTATCGAGTATCTGATGCAATAAGTTAATATTGCAAGCTTCTTGGCCAACTATACTATCTTTATAATTTTTTAGCGTGACTAGAATTCCAGCTAAACCTTGTTCACCTCGACCAGAAATAGAAGCAGCTTCACCAAAGCCTGTTAATCCATTTTCAGCTCGAATGATAATGATTATTGCCTCCCGGTTATCGAAAGCGCTTTTATTTTTAACTAATTTTACATCAATTAGAAAAAAATCTATATTTTTAATTTTCATAACTTTAAGCTTTCCAAATTTTACTATAGATTTGATTATATGTTATAAAACTTAAACCTCTGCGATAAATAGACTGAGTGACATCTATAAAATTATGATTTTGTTGTCGTTGTAAAACTCCGATAGATATATTTATATTCGACGTATAATTATTAGCACAAAAGATATAGTTATTGTATTTTTTAATAAACATCGTGAGCTATACTTTCAGGTTTTATAAACTTTGTTTTAGTGACTCTTTTTTTGGTGCTGCACATGAATCGCGAATAATTAGCTCTGTACGCAACAGGATATCTTTTCTGATTTTTTCGTTGTCTAAGTTAGCTTCAATGATGGCAATCACAGTATCACTGGCTAGACTACCCATTAGAAATCTTTGTTCTTTAAGTGTTGTTATTCCGGGTTGAAAAAAATCAACCCAATCAGGATCATCAAATCCAATTAAACTTAAATCTAATGGAATATTGATGTTATGATGCTTTAGGCATTGTAAAGCAGATCCCATCATTATTTCACTGCAGACAATGATAGCTGTGGGCAGAACTTTCCCTGTAATCAGTTTTTGAGTTGCATCATAAGCTTTCTGCTTATCATAATTGCCATATGCGATAAGCTCTTCATTGAAATAAAGATTAGTTAATTCATGACCTTGGCGATAACCGCCTAACCTATTTTGGCCGGTCTCAATTAATTGCGATCCGGCAACAATACCAATTCTTTCGTGCCCAATGGAGTTTAAGTAAACTACAGCATCACATGCTGCTTGTCTGTCATCCGACCTAATACTTGGTATATTTCGATTGTTGATTTTGCAATTAATTAAAACAATTGGAAACCCAGTTTCAGCTACGTCAGAAAAAAGACTAATGTTTTCTGTAAGAGGCGAAACGATAATGCCGTCAACTCCCCGCTTACGTAATTCGCTCAAATATTCTTTTTCTCGGGCAGGACTGTCTGCTGTATTACAAATAAATACATTATAACCAGCAAGGTGGGCTGCCTCTTCAACGCCCTGTACAAAAACAGTCCAGTGATAACTGGCAATCTCACTGACCATTACGCCGATTGTTTGTGTACGCTTTAATCGCAGTGACCGCGCAATACCATTTACTCTGTAATTTAATTGTTTTGCAGCCTTCAAAACAGACTTTCTGGTTTTTTCACTATAAGACCCATAGCTGCCAAGTACTCGACTAGCCATGCCTACCGAAACATTTGCCGCTGCAGCTACATCTTTTAGCGTTATGGACTTAGTTCGCTGTTTCATAAGTTCCAAATGTTTTTTTGATTACTGAGCCTGCGCGTCTTTTTTTAAAGGTTTAAATAATTAAGCCGTTTGCAAACTTAGTATTTGAAATTCGCCCCGTCAACGTATAACGTTCTACTTCATATATAACTCGTTTCAAAAAACGAAGTGCCTGCTATTTTAATTTTTCATTGGATTATCCATTATGATAATTACGGGTATTGACCTAATTCCCTTAAGTCTGACCATGGGCCAAGTGGGATCTGCTCTGGGCTTTGATTCCTCGTCAGTCGAAAATAAGGGTGCGTCTGCTGAAACCCTTGCTGCTCAGCGTTACGCTCCTCCGGAAACAGTATTTGTTCGAATTCTTACGGATGAGAAATTTGAAGGTTTTGGTGATGGAGCTACGTTACCGCATTACTTGGGCCATGGAATCGGGAGTATGCTCGATTGGCTTAAGAGGTTTCGAAAGGTTTTGATAGGTTGTAACCCGCTAAATATAGCCGATATTCATCGGCAAATGGAATCCGTAGCAAGCATAGGTGTCCCGGGATGCCGTCCAGCTCAAGCGGCAATTGACATGGCTATCTACGATCTTGTTGCTAAAGTCCATGGCTGTCCTGTTTACGAACTACTTGGCGGGGCACTTCGTCAAGAAGTCGAATTACAAACTCAAATGCACGGTCATTCCGTCGAGCAACTTTTAAGCGTTTGCGAGTACTATATGAATAAGGGCTTCACTGGTTTGAAGCTAAAAATTGGAGGTAAAATTAGGCGGGAAGGTTTTTCTAAATCTTCTATTGATGAAGAAGCTGAAAAAATAATTGGTGTCGTATCGCGCTTACCGGGCTCTATTCAGGTTGACGTAGACGCAAATCAAGCTCTGGCTAGCCCTAAAATTACAATTGGTATTTTTGAGCGTGTTTTAAGGGAAGCGTTTCATCCTAATTTGGCAATTGAACAACCTCTTCATCATTTAGATATAGCAGGTCATGCTTTTATAAGGCGTCGCTTGCCATTTCCCATGGTTTTAGATGAGGCCGTTACCTCGCCAGAAGCAATGATACAAATTGTTAGGCTTCAAGCAGCAGATAGAGTCGTTTTAAAGCCTAATCGCGTAGGTGGATTATGGCAGGCCCAAAAAATAGTCAGCATCTGTGAAGCGAACGGTATTGGAATAAGCTTAGACACAATGCCTTTTACTCTTTTAGGTGATACGATGCTGTGCCATTTAGGATCGACGATTAAGGTCCACTACCCTCTCGATGGAGAAGGTCATACATTTTTCTCATCATCTCCGTTTGTTGGCGGGGTAACGCTAAAAAACGGCCATGGAATTTTATCAAAGCAGCCGGGATTTGGCGTTGAAATTGACGAGGATCAGCTTTCAAAAATGGCTGACGCCTCAGTCTAAAATATGATATTTTTCAGGGCAGCATTAAATACCAGGATGGTTACCTATGAAGAGAAGTTATGAATCTGAGAAAAATCAGATTTCTTTTGCATTGTCTTGAGTTTAATTGGGACGAAGAACCGAATTGACAAATTGTTGTGTTCTTTTTTCTTTTGGATTTTTTAATAATTCAGAAGGTGGTCCGTCTTCAATGATAGTTCCACCATCCATAAAAATCATACGATCTCCAACGTGATCAGCAAAACCCATTTCATGGGTGACAACGAGCATCGTTCGACCATCTCTCGCTAGCTCCTCCATAATTGCCAATACATCACCGACTGTTTCCGGGTCTAAGGCTGAAGTTGGTTCATCAAACATCATCAATGATGGGTTCATCGCTAAAGCACGAGCTATTGCAACACGCTGCTGTTCTCCTCCAGAAAGTTGACTTGGATAGGCGCTCGCTCGGTGTTCAAGCCTGACCTTTCGAAACATATCCATTGCCCGTTCATCAGCAAGTTTTCGTGATTCTCCGAGCACTTTCATCGGGGCAAGAGTAACATTTTCTAGCGCAGTTAAATGTGGATAAAGATTAAAGTTTTGAAAAATCATACCAATGCGTTTTCGAAGCGAAACAATATTTTTGGAATGCGCATTAACGATGTCGCCCTCAAAGACTATGCGACCTGATTGTATATCCTCAAGACCATTTACACACCGCAAGAAAGTTGATTTTCCAGTGCCACTTGGTCCAACTATTACGACCACTTGGCCGGCCTGTACATTAAAGCTGATATTATTAAATATAATTTTTTTGCCAAAGCTCTTAGTGACAGAATCGACACGAAGTATTGGATCAGTCTGGATGACTGATAGCCCCGGTTCAGTTGACAAAATTATTCCTCTCTTCGAGCATTGCGCCAAGCCTTGATATGGCGAAGTTGATGATCACATAAATAGTGGCGATAACTACCAAAATTAATAAACTTCCTGAGTGCCCTCGAACTGATTCACGAATTAAAAGTCCAGTCTTCGTTAATTCAACATATCCTATTACTGACGCAAGAGATGACGCTTTTAATGTCGAAACATATACGCCAACGGCGGGCGGTATCATCACTCGAATTGCTTGCGGCCATACAATGAATAACTCAACTTGCCAGGCTTTCATGCCAGTGGATAAAGCAGCTTCTCTTTGTCCCTTTGCTATACTTTGTAAGCCGCCTCTTACTACTTCAGACATCATAGCACTACCTTCTAAGGCCAAAGCAATTGTAGCTGCTACAAAAGTTGATAAATTTATCCCAGTTAACAAAGTTAACCCGTAGTATACGAAAAATAAGGTAACAAGCACCGGAATAGATCTAAAAAATTCTGCATAAACACCGGTTAGAAATCGAATAGACCAGCGTTTTGACGTTCGGCCCAACCCAATTAAAGCACCAATCAAGGCAGCCAGGAGTAATGCTACCCAACTTATCCATAATGTTATTCCAAGACCTCGTATCAGAAGAAAACTATAATCAATGAGGATCACCATGGCCCTCCTGCAGCTGCCGTTTTGAAAATAATTTTTCCAAGTGCATTACGAACCAAATTTACAGTTTGACACAGTACGAAGTAGACTAAGCCTCCTACAAAAAAGACCTCAAAATAACGAAAATTAATCGATCCTGTATTAAACATCCATGCCGTTACTTCCTCAATCGTCGCAATCATCATTATTGAAGATCCCATTATGACGCCAATTATTTGATTGCCCAATGAAGCATAAGATATTCGAAATACTTGAGGTAAAATAATGAAACGGTATAATTGAGTGTTTGTCATGCCTTGAGCCCGTGCGGCTTCGAATTGGCCTTTCGAAACAGCCATAAAGCCCGACCTAAATATTTCCGTCATAAATGCCGTACTGTTCATGGTAAGAGCCGTTAGTCCAGAAATGTATCCAGATAGCACTATACCGAATGATGGAAGTCCAAAAAATATAAGATAGAGGAGAACCACCATCGGCATATTTCTTACAACTTCAACATAACATACTCCGCATAATCTCAGATATTTATAATTGCTGAGGCGAACGAGCGCCATTAAAACACCAAAAATAATACTTAAAAAAGTTGCTGTTACGCTAATTTGTAAAGTATTCCAGATAGCCCACTGTAGACTATCGAGATAAGGAAAAATAAAAAAAAGGTTAAAATTATACATTTTAGTGGGTCCGAATGTTAGATCAAGTGATCTAAAAAACTGTGGGCGGCCAGAAGGCCGCCCACAGTTTTTTTTACTTTTACTCAGTATACTTCAAAGATCTTTGGACGCTCTGCGTTGAACCATTTCTTATATAACGCATCATTTTTACCCGACAGATTGAAGTCCCTAACCCAAGAATTAATTAGCAGCCACCACTGGAAATCACCTTTAGGTACGCCGATGGCGATGTCTTCCCGTGAATACCGGCCAGGTAACTCTTTATATTTTCCGGGATTACCTGCATAAAATCCAGCCGCGGCAATATTGTCAATTGCGGTTGCGTCAATGCGACCCGAGTCCAAAGCTTCCATCGTATCAGCCATACCGGCGAATTTAACGATTGATGCTTTAGGTGCGGCTGCAGGCACAAGCGTTTCTTGTGAACCGCCGCGTCCGAAACCTATTTTCATGCTCTCTTTATTTAGGTCATCTAAAGTCTTAATTTCAGTTCGTTTTGCCAGCGTAAAAAAAACCATCCCGACCACAACGTATGGATCAGTAAACGAAACGGACTGAGAGCGTTTAAAATTAGCCGTAAAATCTTGTATTACAATATCGGCTTTTCCAGTTTGCAGAGCAGTGATACGCCCTGGTCCGTCAACTATCGAAAATTCGGGTTTGACGCCCAACTCGGCGGCAATCATTTTACCCATATCGATATCGAAACCTTGTAGCTCTCCATTGGCGCCCAAAGTTGAATATGGCGGAACATCGGAAGCGGTGGCTATATGTATGACACCGCGATCTGTTACCTCTTTCAAAATATCGCGTTGTTCGGCAAATGCTGCTGACGTTGCAATTACAAGCGCCGACGCCGCGATCATTGAAGATAATTTTAGAATATAATTTTTCATTTTTAACCGTCCTCCCCACTGTAAAGGCTAAAGCTTTATTCCCAAGAAAAATTCATAACTATGGTTCTTGAGACAGCATTTTTATAAAAAGTATAACGTTATACTTTCAGAATATGTTATACGTATTTTTTTAAATTACAATAACTTTTTGGATTTTGCGAATTTTACAATCCGTCTAAGCTCTGCTTTTCACTCTACTTATAAGCTTGTATTCGCTGTCGTCATATATTCAATTAGCTTTTATAAATTTTCTCTGGCCCCTAGCCTGAGCAAGTAGCTAAACTCCAGGTCCTCTCCCCCCGCTTGTTCAAAATTGATCCGCAAGGAACTGACCGAGTCGATCAGGCATAAACTTCTTCTAGTCTGATGCCTATCTGATGTCTGAAATCTCGTCATTAGATAATATCCTCCCCAAAGAAGATTGGTGAATGTCTTCTAACGTCTTGAAATAAAATGTTTATTTACTTAATTTATTGGCGCGCCATTTGCGAACAAAACACTAACATTTCCCGTGACCGTATTTTGTTATGCTAGGATAGCGGCGAGTTTAGTTTTGTCGGCAATCATTTCGAATTTATTATCATCGCTGCGGATTTCCAAGGTGTCAGCAAGGCAAGTGCGAACTTAAGCGCCTTGATGCCATTTTTAATCTGAACAGTGAGCTTAACGATCTCGTCGTTAATGGCTGTATAGAGCATAATTCGATAGGCATTGATTGGCTAATGTAATCACAAGAAAAATCAATCATCAGCACTGCACGAAAATGATAAATGACATCCGGCCTACCGCCTTACCCGTACTTTCGACCTACGGATGAACATTTTGTAGACCTGCCAATGACACGAGCTAAAATCAACTATGGTCTTGATGCTCCAGCTATTTGCTACGGCATGTTTGGCATCGGTATATTTGGGATGCTTGTATCCATCCTATCATCGGTTTTTTTAGCCGGTTATCTCCTATTGGCATTAGAGATCGTCGCTGTGATGGCTACCGCCTATGGACTTGGGATGGGTTCCTATATGGTTTGGTCAAGCCGGATAGGTAAACTTCGTACCTGTGAAATTCTGATGAACCAGATTGATAATGTCCGAAAATGGAATGGCGATGAGACCGTTTTGGATGTTGGTTGTGGTAGGGGACTATTGGTAATTGGGGCAGCTAAAAGACTAAAATCAGGAAAATCTTTTGGAATTGATATTTGGAAAAGTGAAGACCAATCCAAAAATTCACCAGATGCCGCAATAGAAAATGCAGAAATCGCAGGTGTTGCGGATAGAGTTCAAATTAGAACAGGTGATGCAAGGCAAATACCATTTGCCGACCAGTCATTTGATATTGTTGTATCCCATTGGGTCATTCACAATATCGATGAACGACAAGACAGACGTGATGCGTTGCAGGAGATTTGGCGTGTTCTTAAATCGGACGGTGTTCTAGCACTCGCTGATATATCGTTTGTGCCAGACTATATGAAAGAAATTGAAAACTGGAAGCCAAAATCTATTCACTTTAATGATGGTGGATTAGACGCAAAAATTATGGGCATATTGAGCGGAGGAACCTATTGCCCACAATATTTAATCGTAAGGAAATAGATTATAAGCTCACCGTTCGACCGGTGGAAAGCAAATACCATAAGCAACGAATGAATGATCGTTGCATTAATGCCGCTTATTGGCGATAGCCCAGTCCTCCGAGAGGGGAAGGCAAGCTAAACAGATTATTGCCTGTTTTGGCTAAGATCATCGGCATAAGCATAATTTTCTGAATTCATCCCTTTCCGAGTAATCCAATTCGAACCTTCGTCCGTTTAGTGTTTAATAGAGTTGCATTCCCGGATTGGCCGCGTTTAATTCAGCCGCCCGGCATAATTTCTTTCATAAAAAATTATAATTCGGGGAAATCATCATGAATCGTACCTTCCGTGAATCCTTTTTGCCGCCAACTCGCCTTTTACTCGGTCCGGGACCTTCTCCGGTCGCCTCCGAAGTCCTTATGGCCATGGCCGGACAAACCATCGGACATCTTGATCCGTCTTTCATCGGCCTCATGTCTGAAATTAAGACAATGCTTCAAATGGCCTTTGCCACAAGCAATGAAGCCACCTTCGCGGTGGCCGGGCCAGGAAGCCTTGGTATGGATGCTTGCCTGCTGAACTTGATTGAACCGGGCGATAAAATTTTGATTGCGCGTAATGGGGTATTCGGCACCCGCATGTGTGAAGTGGCGCTACGTGGTGGCGCGCAGGTCATCCCGCTTGATTTTGTCTGGGGTACGCCGGTTGATCCTCAATCCATCGAAGATGCTTTAGTGCATCATAGGGACATTAAATTTGTAGGCTTCGTTCATGCCGAAACATCAACAGGCGTTCAATCGGATGCGAGCGCGATTGCCGCAATAGCGCGCAAACATGGTGCCTTAACCATTATGGATGCGGTAACATCGCTTGCGGGTATACCGATCAAGCTTGATGAGTGGGGTATCGACGCCGTCTATTCGGGTAGCCAAAAATGCCTGAGCTGCCCACCAGGCCTATCGCCTGTCTCGTTTAGTCCACGCGCTGTCGAACATGTCAAACAGCGTAAAACACCCGTTCTCTCGTGGTTCTTAGATATCACCCAAGTGATGGCCTATTGGGGTGGCGACAAAGCTCGCGCCTATCACCACACAGCACCTGTTAATAGCCTGTATGCGTTGCATGAATCGTTGCGCAGATTGCATTTGGAAGGCCTTGAGGCGTCGTTTGAGCGTCATCGGGCAGCGCATCTGCAATTGCTCAGCGGAATTACCGCTCTAGGCCTTGAGCTTCTGGTTGACGAGCCATATCGCCTGCCGCAATTGAACGCGATCAAAATTCCTTCAACCGCTCATGATGCTCAGCTAAGGGCCTCTCTGCTTAACGATTTTAATATCGAGATCGGAGCGGGTCTTGGTCCGCTTGCGGGAAAAATATGGCGCATAGGTCTGATGGGTGAAGGAGCAAGAGCAGAGAATGTCGATCGCTTGCTCAATGCACTCAAAGAGATTATGAGCCGTCATGCCAATGAGGCGCTTTCTATGGCAAGCTAATAGTACACCTAACTTTGCTAGATATTTTATTAATCCACCCTAAGCAAAATCGATGAGAGGCCTCCAAGCGATGAAAACCCAGATTGTTGTTGTCGGTGGCGGGGCCGGTGGATTGGAATTGGTCCGGCGTCTCGGCGATAAATATGGGCGGGATGACTATGACATTATTCTCGTTGAGCGCAACCAAACGCATATTTGGAAGCCCTTATTGCATGAGGTCGCAGCCGGATCGCTTGATGCCAATCTTGATGAAGTTGGTTATCGGAGCCATGGTCATCGATGGGGATATCGCTTTTTTTATGGTAGCTTAGAGACGATTGATCGCGCCAATAGGCAAGTTGTTATCGCGCCGATTTCAGATGAGGCGGGCAAAGAAATCATTGCACGACATCGCATCCGTTATGATTATCTCGTTCTAGCGTTTGGTGCGGTTTCCAATGATTTTGGAACGCCTGGTGTCAAAGAACATTGTTTGTTTCTTGAAGATCGCATGCAAGCCGATCGTTTCAGGACAAAACTGCTGAATCACTGCCTGCGTGTATCGCGAACCTTAAGTGTTGATCCGACATCAACCGCAACGGTTGATATTGCCATTGTAGGTGGCGGTGCAACGGGTGTCGAATTGGCGGCTGAATTATATAATTCCGCTTCAGCTTTACGTCATTATGGGCTGGAAGTGTTCGATGAAAGCCGTTTGCGTGTCACGCTTATTGAAGCTGGCCCACGCATATTACCGGCCTTGCCTGAAAAACTCGCGGCTTCAGCAAAGGCCGAACTGGAAGCGCTAGGCGTTGATGTGCGTACCAATACCCAAGTCACCCGTGCGGAAGCTGGTCAGCTCGTTACCCGATCGGGTGAGGCTGTGAAAGCTGACCTGATCTTATGGGCGGCGGGTGTTCGCGGTCCGGCGATTGCTGGCGGGCTTGATGGTTTGGAAATGACCCCCAACAATCAAATCAAGGTTCGCCAGACCTTGCAAACCACCATTGATGATCACGTCTTTGCGATGGGTGATTGTTGCAATTGTATGATGCCCGATACGGGCAAGCCCGTTCCGCCGCGTGCGCAATCGGCAGCACAAATGTCGAAAACAGTATTTCGGAATCTGATCGGCTTGATTGAAAAGAAGCCATTAGAGGATTTCGTCTATCAAGACCGAGGTTCGCTCATCTCGCTCAGCCGTTTTTCGACCGTTGGAAGCTTGATGGGTAATCTCGTAGGTGGCCGCATGGCGATTGAAGGATATATCGCCCGCGTTGCCTATATTTCTCTATATCGCATGCATCTCATTGGTATTCACGGCTGGTTTAAAGGCTTGCTGCTGATCCTTATTGGACACGTTAATCAAGTGGTTCGTCCCAAGCTGAAATTACACTGAGAAAAGCGAGGATAATGGACACTCTTTGTTTGAAGGTTTTATTGTGCTCGTGATTGAGCGGCCTTCAAACAAATGGGTCTTGTGCAGCCTCACGCATAGCCTTGCGATAATCGTTCAAGAATTGATCGCATAACTCGGCCACGCTAAGTACTTCGGAAATTGCACCAACGCCCTGCCCTGCCGACCAGATCGTTTTCCAAACCTTGGCTTCCGATCCCATATCGAGCTTGCCATGCGGCGGGAGTTGATCGGGATCAAGCCCAGCGGCCTTAATGCTTTCGCGCATGAAATTCGCATTCACGCCAGATATATTGGGCGTGTAGATGATATCGGCAGCGCGTGAATCAAGAATCATCTGTTGATAGGCTTTCTCGATCATCGCCTCTTTGGTCGCGAGAAAGCGCGTGCCAAGATAGGCCAAATCGGCGCTCATTAAACGCGCGGCGGCAATATCACGACCCGTACTGAGTGAGCCTGATAAAATCACCGTGCCGGAAAAAACGGATTTCACTTCGTGGAGCAACGCAAAGGGGTTGAGATTACCCGCATGCCCGCCCGCACCGGCACAGACGGCAATGAGCCCATCGACGCCAGCCTCACTTGCCTTCTCCGCGTGGCGGCGGCTGATAATGTCATGGAAGACCAAGCCGCCATAAGAATGGACGGCATCAACCACATCGCGCACCGCCCCGAGCGATGTGATGACAATCGGGACCCGATGCTTGACGACGCAATCAAGATCCTGAGCGAGCCGCGTATT
>Ga0114959_10003212_pt1 | contig 12926 bp, 5 predicted proteins | sample C_130625_EF_Meta_FD_87317 | JGI IMG/M metagenome (GOLD analysis project Ga0114959, IMG submission 87317) | Freshwater microbial communities from Lake Croche, Canada to study carbon cycling - C_130625_EF_MetaG | ecosystem: Environmental > Aquatic > Freshwater > Lake | place: Lake Croche, Canada...
ACAAATTCTTATATCATTATGACATCACCTGCGGTAGAGTTCTTAGCAGAATCTGGTTATGTTACAGATCCGGTTAATCTAAATTTTGATTTTGGTCTTGAAACTGATCCAGTAACAGCCGAGTTAGATTTTGATTCAAGTGTACCACAGTTTGCGGTAACCAACTTTACAAGTTCGGCAACAAATATAGTTTACTTTGAGAATACAAATGGTGCTAATCTTGCTAATTTCATTACTACAGATAGTACAATTCAAATTACCACTGATCAAGGAGACATTGTTTATTCCGATGTCAGTTTTGTGAATTATGCAGACAACTATATTACTCTTGATGATTATACGTGGTTAAATTATGGTAATGTTATGATAGTTTCTGGAAATGCTAATACTAACATCATAAATATACAATCACTGACAGGTGCTTACGATCACTATAATCAAAATACCGATCCTACACATCGATCAACTTTAACAGAGGTTCTTAGAATTGGTGATAGTATCATAGTATCAAATAATACGCCGGCAATTGTTATAGATATTAACTATTCAACAAATACAGCATACTTGAAGTCAAACTTAGCAAACACAATTAATAGTGCGAATGCAAGTGTGAGTAGAAACTATACATCATCAAATGTTCAAATATTTAATCCTGTTGTACCTCAATATGTACCGGAGATTACAACTCAAAGTGGATATACGATAACAACATCAAATGGCCAAATAATATTACTAGGTTAAGACATGTCAACAATTAAAATAACACAACTACCGGCACTTCCGTTAGAAACAAATACAGCAAATACATTATTTTTGGCTGTTGATCTTGTTACGAATGTGACTGGAACTTTGACAGCATCTGCTCTTGCTAATACGATTTATGCAAATAATGCCCTACATGTTAGTAATGTTGTTTTCAGTGACCATTCATATCAGACTACTGCATCTTCACCTGTTGCATATTCACAAGCATCATTCTCCGCCGCAAATTCAGCAGGAGTATATGCAAACACTGGAATATCAATAGCACAATCAGCATACAACTATGCGAACACAATTTCAGGTGGTGATGCGATAGATAATGTGGCTAGAGTCTATGCAAACTCAGCATACGATCAAGCAAATACTGCCACACATAATGCCGATTCAGCAAGTCAATATGCTAACTCTGGTATTACCTTAGCACAGGCAGCATATAACCAAGCCAATACTTCAAGTGGTAGTACAATACCACAGGCCGCATATGATCAAGCCAATACTGCTACAAACAATGCTGCTTCAGCATCCATATATGCTAACAATGGAATTACGCTGGCACAAGCATCATATAATCAAGCCAATACTGCTAATACATACGCAAATTCTGGTATCATATTATCACAAGCATCTTTCGATTCTGGAAACAGCACTGCTATTATTGCTAATAATAATACCATATTGGCACAGGCTTCATACGATTCTGTAAATAGTATTGCAATAATTGCTAATAATAATACAGTACTAGCCCAAGCATCTTATGATTCTGGAAACAGCACCGCAATAGTTGCAAACACTGCAAACAATACAGCAGTTAGTGCTGGTGTCTATGCCAATACTGGTATTACTTTAGCACAAGCCGCATTTAATTTTGCAAATACATCAGCCAACAATACAGTGATTGATGTTACTGCAAGATCAACTGGAAACGCAGCGTATGCTCAAGCAAATACAGCAAACAATAATGCCGCTTCAGCATCTTTATACGCAAATAATGGTATTACTCTAGCACAATCAGCATATGACTATGCAAATACAATTGCACTAAGTGGTGGTTCAATTGATAGTGTTGCTAGAACAACATCAAATGCAGCCTTTACTCAAGCAAACACTGCTTTGAATAATGCAGCATCGGCATCTCAATATGCTAACACAGGCATAACTTTAGCACAAGCATCTTATAATGCACAAAATAGTACAGCGGCCGTTGCAAATACTAAGTTCTCAAGTTCTGGTGGTACAGTTTCTGGATCAGTATCTATTACTAGTGACTTGACAGTATCTGGAAATCTATTAATTAATGGTAATACGACTACCATCAGTTCATCTCAATTAGTCGTTAATGATCCTTTGATTTATCTCGGTATCGGCAACTATGTAAGTGATACTTTAGATATTGGTTTCATTGGACATTATAATAATTCTGGTAATGCACATTCTGGTCTGATTCGTGATCCAAATCTCAAAGAATATATTTTCTTCCAAGGTTATATTCCAGAAGTTGAATCTAATAATATTATCAATATTGCTGATCCATCATTTGCTTATGCAAACGTATACGCAAGTTATTTCAAAGGTAATGTGATTGCAAACGGTGTCAATCTAGGTACATATGTTCAGTCAGTATACAATCAATCAAACTCAGTTGCTATAGTTGCAAACACAGCAAACAATACGGCAGTTAGTGCTGGAATATATGCCAACTCTGGTATCACACTTGCTCAAACTGCTTATGATCAAAGTAATGGTGTTGCAATCATTGCAAATACTGCGGTGGCAAATGCAAATAGTGCTAGTAATTATGCCAATACTGGAATATCTCTAGCACAGGCAGCATTCAATAGAGCGAATGTAATCCAAGGCGGATCATTTTAATAGAATAAAATTATGGCATACAAAAATATAATCACATATGGCTCACTCGTATCTCAGGTAATACAAGATTACTATTCACCTGTTTCGACTGTGAGTGGTAAACAGTTGACATCACACTATGCATTTCTTTCTAGAGTTGATCCATGGGTGAATGATTCATATCCTGATCAACCTACACAAGACCAGCAGTACATCAAAAGTGTATTTGCAAATATGTTTGTTGCAAAACAAATTACTTCAAATCATATTTCTCCAGTAATTCAAAGAGTGGACTGGACAACAGGTATTGTTTATGATTACTATCAAGACAATATTGATATGTTTATCAAAGATAGTAATGGATTTCTAATTCGGAAATTTTATGTAAGAAATACTTACGATCAAGTATTCAAGTGCCTTTGGAACAATAATGGAAGTGTTTCTACTGTTATGCCCATGTTTCAACCAGGTAGTTATGAAACAAATAATATCTATACAGGTGGAGATGGTTACAAGTGGAAGTACATGTATACTATAGATTTGTTAAGTAAGAGAAACTTCTTAGATATAAATTGGATGCCAGTGCCTATCGGTACAATCACTTCACCAAATCCGAATACATCAAGTGCAGGATGGGGAGATGTTGAAGTAATCAATGTCACAAATGGTGGATCAGGATATGATGCATCAAATACAATTATTCAAGTTTTTGTAACTGGTGCAAATTCTTTTCCAGCTTCGGCAAATGCTTATGTAACAAATGGTGCTATAACTGATATTGTAGTTTCTAATCCAGGTAAAAATTATACGTCAGCAAATGTTACTATTAATGTATCAACTACAGCAAATCTTGTACCAACTGGAACAGGAGCAACAGCAATAGCACCAGTATCCCCTGTTGGAGGACATGGTTACAATCCTATATCTGAGTTGGGAACAAGTCATGTGATGTATTCTGTAGAATTTAATGGTTCAGAAAGTGGTGTTATTCCAACTGATATTGACTATCATCAAATTGGAATATTGGTTAGTCCAATTTCATATTCATCAAATACTTCAGCAAACGGTCAAATATATAATACTTCAACACAATTTACTGTTGCTCAAGGATTTGGATTATATACTAACGATGAAATTGTATATCAAGGAACATCACTTGCAACTGCCTCATTTACTGCAAAAGTTTTAAGTTATGACGATGGATCGGGTATAATTAAACTAATAAATACAGTAGGTATTCCTACCACTAGTGCTTCAGTTTATGGTAATACGTCCAAAACTACAAGAACACTACTTTCGTATAACAATCCTGATTTGATTCCATACTCTGGACATATTGCATATATAGAAAACAGATCAGGTATTCAAAGAAGTGTTGACGGTATAGAACAATTTAGAATTGTTTTACAATATTGATTAAGGAACAAAATGACTATTAATTTCAATGTATCACCATACTACGATGATTTTGATGCAACTAAGAACTTTCATAGAATTCTGTTTCAACCAGGATATGCGGTTCAGGCTCGTGAGTTAACTCAGTCTCAGACAATTCTTCAAAATCAAATTACTAATTTTGCTGACAATATCTTCAAGCAAAATACTCCTATTTCTGGTGGTCAAGTCACAACGAATCTAAACTGTAATTACATTAAACTTCAGTCAACATTTGGTAACACATCTATTGATGTTAGCAAGTTTCTAAATCAAAATATTACTGATGCTACAGGTACAGTTTTAGCTAAAGTCATTCAAGTTGCACAAGCGACTGGAACAAACGCAACAAGTGATCCTCCAACTTTGGTTGTTTCATATCAAACAGGTAGTCAATTTACCAGTAATTCAACCATTTATGTTATAGGTAATCCTACCTTAACAGCAAATACTATACTTACAAATTCAACCGGTCCTTCTTCAGTTGCATCGATTGCTTCTGGTGTATTTTATGTGCTTGGTAATTTTGTTCAAGTTAATCCAACAACGATTATCTTAGACAAGTACGACAATAAGCCAACATTAAGATTAGGCTTAACGATCACTGAAACTATCATTGACTATATTAATGATTCATCTCTTCTTGATCCTGCTATTGGTGCATCAAACTATCAAGCACCTGGCGCTAACAGATATCAAATTAATTTACAATTAGATACTCGCCTTGTTACATTAGGTGACGATAGTGATTTTATTGAATTAATTAGATATGATAACGGAGTAGTTAGTAAACTTGTTGATGGTACGGTCTATAATGTCATTGATGATTATTTTGCCAAAAGAGATTACGAAACAAATGGTGACTATGTTGTAAATGATTTCAAATTAACTCCAAAAACAACATCCGTTACTGTTGATCCTCAAGCAAACACCTATACATTAAGTGTCAGTAAAGGTTTAGCATACGTACATGGATATAGATTAGAAAATAAATCACCAGTTGATTTGATTGCACCAAGAGCAAGAACTACTGCATCTCAAAATAATAATCCAATCTATATGAACTATGGTTCATATTTTTATGTTGATACACTTCGTGGTGCAAATGGTCGTTTCTTTGATGTGACTACAACACAACCAATTGATTTACATTGTGTTCCAACTCAAAACATAATTTTAAGTTCAGCCAACACATATAACTCAACTTTAGTTGCATCTGGATATATTAGAAATTTAGCATATGATCATTTTGTCGATGAATCAAATACCGCAACTTATGTGTATAAAGCATATGTAAACGACTTACAAAATCAAGTTCCTTCTGCAAACGTAGTTGCAGCAACAGCAAATACTGTTACTTTACCATCATCTTACTCTCCTGTAAATAATGCATATGTTGGTGTGAACATCAGTATCACTAAAGGTACAGATGCTGGAGACTTTAGAACAATTGTATCATACAATGGCTCAACTAAAGTTGCTACACTTAATCAAAATTGGTCAGCAATTCCAGATACATCATCAATATTTGCTTTGAATTTTGATACTAAAGATATTGAATCTATCGTATCTGTAGATAAAACTACATCATCAGGTGGCTCAGTCTACACTATACAATCTACCTCAAATATTAATCCTGAAAGTAAATCAAATGGATTATCAAGCGGTCAGACTATCATAGAAAATCCAAGTACTCCTGAATTAATTTTCCCTATTGGAAATCCATATGTTGCATCATTAAGTGGAACAACATATTTGACTCAACAGTTATGGAGAAGTGTTTCGTTTAACCAGTCTGCTAACAATTCTATATCAGCAACACTAAACTATAACGATACAACTATTCGACATATTGGTCAGCCAAACTCCAGTTTAAGTTCAAGTTTAGTTAAACAAAACTTTATTATTGTTGTTACCAATAAAGGAACAAATTCATCAATTAATGTTGGTGATATTATTCCATGGGGCACATCTGCAAATCCATCAAGAACAATTTCATTAAACTCTGATGGATCTTCAGTAACACTCTCTGCAACTGATGGCATCTTGTCAAACTTTACCGCAACAGTATTTGAAAAAGTTGATGTAACAAATGCAGATAATACCAGCCTTATCTTAAAAAGTAAAAACTTAATTCAAGCAAGTACGAATATAATCAATACCTCAGGTACTCAAGTCAACACATATACGTTTGTTGACAATTCTCAATTAACGTCAACTGGTCAAGTTTATATTCAGAATGGTGGTATAGTTCCTTCTGGAAATAAACAAAGTTTATACTTAGCAGATGTAAAAGGTATTGTAAAGATTATTGATACTGGAAGTCCATCCACAGTTCCTACATTGAGTATGTTGACTACTCCAATATATGATGTAACGAATAATTTTACTTTTGATAACGGTCAAAAAGATTCTTATTATGATCACGCATCTATAACATTAAAACCAGGAGCACCTGCAGTTAAAGGAAATCTATTAGTATTTCTAAATTATTATCAGCACACTGGTGGTGATGGATATTTCACATTAGCATCTTATGTTGGATCAGGTTCATCTTTACCAGATAACTATAGTCAAATTAATTCTTACACAAGTAAGCATGGTGTATCCTATCAGCTTCGTGATTGTATTGATTTTAGACCTGTAAGACAAAATGCACAATCTAATTTTACTTTTAGATATTCTGGAAGTGCAGGTAATCCAAATCAAGGATTATTGATACCAGAAGATTTAACATTGTTTACTGGAAACTACTCATATTATTTGGGTCGTATTGATAAATTAATATTCAGTAAAGATAATTCTTTAAGTCTTATTCAAGGTTCTCCATCATTATATCCTATTGCACCTTCAGAGCCTGATGGTTCTTTAGTTCTTGCAACATTAACTCACGATCCTTATACTGGATTCTTACCTGCTGAAGCACCTGCAGGAACTTTATCTAATCTTTCTATCATTCCAAGTAAACACAAACGATATACCATGCAAGACATTGCAGGTTTAGATAATAGAATTACTAATGTTGAATATTATACATCATTGAATCAATTAGAACAAAGTGCAAGTTCACTTCAAATCTCCGATGCGTATGGATTGAATAGATTTAAGAACGGTATCATGACGGATAACTTCTCAGATTATTCTACCGCAGATACTTATAGTTCAGACTATTCTGCATGTATTGATACTTTACGCAGACAGATGACTGCTTCACAGAATGTTCAAAACTTTCCATTGAAATCACTTTCACTTGCATATAATATGGGACTGCTATCTGCATCTTCATTATCTAATTTAGGATATGCAATCAATACTGATGGTTTAATAAACTATTTTAGTTTACCTTACACTTCAGCTAACGCAATCGTTCAGAGATATGCCTCAAGAGATGTTAATGTTAATCCATTTTCAATAAGTTTAACTCAAGGTACTGTATCATTAACTCCAAATGTAGATAATTGGGTAGATAATAAGACATCTCCAGCATTGTTAATTACTGATCCAAATCTGCAAGTATTCCAATCAACACCTGGAGCTTTGAATGTTCTTCAAGTGGGTAATTGGCAAGCAGTTTCAGGAACATCATCATCAACATCAAAATCAGTTGAGAATCATGGTACTCTTCCTCCTGGTCAAAGTCCATTTGGATCATCAATTGGTTACACTGCAACAACTACTGCAACAACTACAAACCTACAACAAAATAATATTGTAGGTGCGTATACAAATATTGGCAACACGTATTCACTTAATAATGGTTACATAACAAACATATCTATTCTTCCATATATTCAAGCACAAAGAGTTGTTATTAGTTCATCTGGAATGTTAGCAAATTCAAAATACGTAAACTGTTATTTTGATGGCATCAGAGTTAATAATTATATCCGTAGATTGAATACAGTTGAAGTGACTAACGTATCTGGAACATTCAAAGTTAATGATACAATAGGATATATGAATGGAAGTACTTTTGTACAACAGGCTTGGATTGTTGGGATATATCATTATCCAAACAGCACAAATGTTAGATTATATTTGGGTGCCGATGGTGGTACCGATCAATATACATCGACTGGTATAACTGGAAATATTCAAACTGGAAGATTTGATACATATGGTGCATACGTATCGTCAACTGCATCAGGTACAATTGCATCAAATAGTTATTATAGTGGAAGAGTCAAAGCAGTAGATCATGTAAATAACACAGTAACTTTATTTGGTTTAGCACCAAGTGTTGATAACTATTATAGTAATGTTGTTAATGGTACGAGTAATACTATGTACATTGTACAATCATCATTACCATCTGATAATGGATTTCAAACAAATATTACTGGATACGTTGGTTCAACAAGAACTGCAACAGTTTCAAGCACTGCTGGAATTTCTGTAGGTGATTTGTTATCTATTGGACCAGGACAAGGACCTTTCACAACAGACGAAGATGGTTCATTCTACGCTCTTTTCTGGATGCCAGGTGGAAAATTCCATACTGGTCAAAGAACACTTAGAGTAGATAATAGTGTATCAGGTAATCCAAATACTGCAACTACTTTTGCCGAAGGTACTTTCTATGCAGAAGGTCTACAAACGACTTCACAGAGTATTGATTTTTCTGCATCTCCTGCAGGCGCAAAAGATACATTTACACAGACAAATAATCAAACTGTTAGTAACACGATAACAAATTATACACCTTATGATCCTGTGGCTCAATCATTTATCGTATACAAAGACAAATATCCAAATGGTTTATTCTTGAGATCAATAAAAGTATTCTTCTTACAGAAACCAACTGATACCTCTATACCAGTTAAACTGTCTATAGTAAACACAATAAATGGTTATCCAAGTGGTGATACATTAGATTATTCTGTTGTCACATTAAAAGCAAGTCAAGTAAATACAAGTGTTGCTCCACAATACTTGGATCCAACAGCGTATACTGAATTTGTGTTTAGTGCTCCTGTGTATATTCAACCTGAAGTGTTGTATGCATTTATCGTACACTCATCATCTAATGAATACGTATTATGGTCATGTTCTGGTGGTGATCCAGCTAAACCTTCTTCAGTTAAGAACTTACCTACAGATCCAGCACCAACAACCGTAAGTAAGATTAGTGGAGCACCTTATGTTGGCGGATTATTCTTATCTCAGAATTCACAGACATGGACAGCAGATCAAAATCAAAGTTTGATGTTTGTGGCTGATAGATGTAAGTTTAACATAAATGCAAGTCCTACAATTCCTTTTGTTGTTCCAACAAAATTACCACAACGTACTATTGTAGACGAAAGAATTGATTATTTCTTAAATGCAAATAATGTTTCAAATACAGTATCTTTCATTTCAAATACCGATATTCCAGTTGATGCATTTAATGTAACTACTACTGACTTTACTCCGTCAACAACTTCTATTAAATATTCTTATAATGCAACTTTATTAAATGGAACTGCGGCTGGTACGACTTATATTAATCCAGGCAAATTTGGTACCGCAACAAATGATGATATCTATTTGACTGATGGTCAAGGTGAAAGATTGTTAGTTGCAAACTCAAATTCATCTTTCACACTTTATGCAACATTATCATCTAACGATGATGCGGTTAGTCCAATCATTTCAGACTCTGGATTATCTACATACGCAATTAAGTGGGGTATCAACAATTGCGAATTATCTAGTAATACAATTGTACTTTCAAGTGGTGGTACTGGATATAATGTTAGTACAACTACTGTGAGTATTTCATCACCAACAGCACCTACTGGTGGAGTACAAGCACAAGCTACTGCTAATATTGCAAACGGCGTCATTCAAAGTATTAATTTCACAAACTATGGTACTGGTTATGTGACCACACCAACAATCACAATTAATGATCCAACAACTCGTGGCGGAAATTCAAATGCAGTTGTGAGTATCACCGGTGAAACAAGTTCACATGGTGGAAATGCCGCATCAAAATACTTAAGTAAGAAAGTAGTATTAGCAGCAGGAAATGATTCCGGTGATTTGAATGTTTATATCACTGCATATCGTCCAGTCAATACTGATATTCTTGTTTACTATAAGATTTTGAATAGAAATGATACGCAAAAGTTTGATGACGGATCATGGCAGTTAATGACGATGATCAATAACTCTCAAACACTATTCTCAACAGGTAGAACAGACTTACATGAGTATAGTTTTGCACCAGGAAATGCCAATGCGGATCAAGGTTATGTAACGTATACAAGCACTAATGGTCAAACTTATACTTCATTCAGTCAGTTTGCTATTAAGATTGTTTTAACATCGGCTGATCATACGTTTACACCATTCTTGAATGATCTACGTGTGATTGCGTTACCATCTAATACTAATACATCGGTGTGATTATGATGATACCTATTCCTGGAACAAAACTGATGCGTGATACCGAATCTATGGCATTGATTAATACAGATAACACTGGATTACAACAGTATTACGAGAAAAGAAATAGACTTGCTGCTGAGAAAGATCAAATAAATAATCTTAAATCAGAAGTAATCGATTTGAAAAAAGATGTGAATGATATCAAACAGTTACTGAATCAAATATTGGAAAAAGTATAATGGCAAACACAATATCACTTTTAAGTTACGCAAATACTTTTGGCGATTGGATTATTACAACTAATAATCTTGTACAAGAAAATAATCAATTTGTTGCAAACACTTATCATAAGCCAACAGGAACTTTATTTCTAGATGATCCAGTTTTAGGACTTGAAGTTGCAAGTAATGCTATTGTTTCAGGAAGACTACAGGTTCAAGGTATAGGATCGGCATCATACGTTCAAAACACACTTCAAGTTGATGGAACAATTTATGCAAATAATGTAACTGTTAGTAATAATTTTATTATCAATGGTGCAACTTCATATAATTCAAACAATTTTACTTTGAATGCAAATAATACTATAGGTACAAATAGTAGTGTTTCTGTTCGGAGAGGTAATAATACAAGTGCTAGTTTAAGATGGAATGAACCTGCAAAGTATTGGGATATTTTAGATATAACAAATGGTAATTATTATCAAGTAGTGACAACTGAGTTTATTTCAAATGATGTAAATTCTACAAGTACCACTACAATTCCATCATCAAATATCTTAAACAGTGTATATAATATAGCATTAACTGCGTACAATAAAGCAACTAATATAAGTTCTTCTACTCTTGGTGTGGTAAATGGTGATATTACTTCAAGTACTTTTACTACAAATTCCATAACACAAACAATAGTTGATTCATTTCCAATATCAACTTATAGATCAGCAAAGTATCAAGTTCAAATGACATCAGGTACAAAGTACCATATAATTGAATTACATCTAGTTCATAATGGTACGACTGTTTTTATGTCACAATATGGTGAAATATTTACCGCAACATCTTTAGGTATATTTGATGCAAATATTGCAAACGGAAATGTTAATTTATTGTTTATTGCATCAAATCCTGTAACAACTATAAAGTTAATTAGATCAGAAATTTATATTTAACAAATAAATATTACCAATAGATGAAAATAATTGAGGAAAGTTAAGAATGCCTTCAGCAAATACAAATCCATTTGTAATAAAAAATGGTTTAACAGTTGGAACAAATCAGGTAATTAATTCAAATGGAATTTGGGTAGGTCCAAACTCAGGTCTTGTTGGACCACAAGGACCACAAGGACCAGGTGGGCCCGCAGGTCCAAAAGGTGATAGAGGCGATCAAGGACCAGGAGGACCAGGTGGGCCCGCAGGTCCAAAAGGTGATAGAGGCGATCAAGGACCAGGAGGACCAGCAGGACCAGCAGGAACATTTTCAGCAGATCAATCACTTAACTCATTAGGCGTTGGTACAGGAGCAACAGGATCAACCGGTAGCATTGTTGCAACAGGTAATATTACAGCATTCTATTCTGATGATAGATTGAAAAGAAGATTAGGTATTATTGAAAATGCTTTAGAGAAAGTGTGTAGTCTAACAGGATTTTACTATGAAGCAAATAAGACAGCGCAAGATTTAGGATATCCAGTTAAGAAAGATGTTGGATTGTCAGCACAAGATGTTCAAAAGATATTACCTGAAGTTGTTGTTCCTGCGCCAATAGACGATAAATATCTAACGATTCATTACGAGAGGATCATTCCACTTTTAGTTGAATCCATTAAAGAACTTAAATCTGAAATTGATCGGTTAAAAAAGTAAAAAAATATATGGCCACACAAGTACAATTTAGAAGAGGCACTACTGCACAAACAGCATTGTTCACTGGAGTATCTGGTGAGATTGTTGTTGATACTACGCTTAATACTATTTCAGTTCAAGATGGAAGTACTCAAGGTGGAACATATCTTGCAAAACAAATTGATCTTACAACTGGATTAAATCGTGTAGCATCAAATACTGCTAATGTCAGTTTAGTTGCCAATGCTGCATATTTACAAGCAAATACTGCAACCACTATCGGAAGTTATGCTTATAATACAGCCAATTCTTCATTAACACTATCAACTACAGCACTAAGTCAAAGTAATATTGCATTATTAAATGCAAATACTGCTTTATCAAATATTATATACATCAAAGGCGTAGATGTAACTCAAAATACTAATATTGTTGTTGCAACAAATTTAGCACAGGCAGCATTTGATAGAGCAAACACTATTCCTACAAGTAATAGTTATACAAATGTTATTATTTTAGCGCAAGCAGCATTCAATGCAGCAAACAGTGCATCACATTATGCAAATAGTGTATTTGGTGGATCATTTTAAAATGTCTACTATTATAAATAATCAATGATAGATAGGATATAACCATGCCAGCCGCATATGCAAATCTGTA
>Ga0114959_10003218_pt1 | contig 12908 bp, 13 predicted proteins | sample C_130625_EF_Meta_FD_87317 | JGI IMG/M metagenome (GOLD analysis project Ga0114959, IMG submission 87317) | Freshwater microbial communities from Lake Croche, Canada to study carbon cycling - C_130625_EF_MetaG | ecosystem: Environmental > Aquatic > Freshwater > Lake | place: Lake Croche, Canada...
GACTGATCGACGACAAGAAAAATGCGTCGACCAACAAGGAACAGACGAACATTGACGAAAAAGACCAGAAAAATATGAAAAAACGCGGTGGAAAATCGGAAAGGGCGGACAAGGAACCGATGAATGGCGAACTGGCCTATCTGACCGATCAGGTCGACCATCTACGATCCCAAATCCGTATGGTTGTCTTGGACAATGCCTATATTCCAAACACCATACAACATCAAACATTGTGGGTTTCGCAAAACGAAGACCAACTGGTGAAGAATGCTTGTGTTCCAACAGTAGACGAAGAAAGTGTGCGCGATATTATGTCGCTCGATGTCACCAATGAAATGAAGCTTTTGCTCTTAATCGGAATCGGAATGTTCAAGAACCACGACGCCGTTCATCCTCGATATATGGAAATAATGAAACGTTTGGCTTACAACCAACAATTGTTCTTGATCTTGGCCTCTTCGGACTATATTTACGGAACGAATTACCAGTTTTGCCACGGATTGATTGGCAAAGACTTGACCAATATGACACAGCAAAAGACGATTCAGGCAATGGGACGCATCGGGCGAAATGCGATGCAACAGGAATACAGTGTGCGATTTCGCGAAGACGAAATGCTCTTGCAATTGTTTCAAAAGCCCGCGCAAAACCGCGAGGCGGAAACAATGTGCCGATTGTTTTCCTCGGATTCGTAGACATCAAACCCAGCGATTTGATGTCTAAATGTTCAAGGGTGTATAATTGTAAAAACTACATTGGTTTGTGTAGAATCTTGCGCCAACTATGCATACGTTCCAGCGCCTTGTTTTTCAGAACGACGTGTCTGACTTTGGAAAAATCACTGATGAGTAGGCCATCCTCTTCGTGACGAAAGACGCGATTATGAAACAATTCAAATGCCTCTTCATAGGCGGTGTGTATATCATTGTTTTTGCAATGGAGATTGTAAACGATACATCGATCAAAATCATACGCAGTGAGCAGGTCGGCTTCTCTGACAATATTGTAGGCGTTTTGAAATTGGCCTAAATGAGGAAATCCCTCTTTTTTTACTTTGGAATATGACATCGTGGAAATGATTTGTTCGACGATGTTGATCTCATTGGGAAGGAGTTTGTCGTGCAAAAAAGCCTCAATTTCGTGAATTCCCTCGGTAACATCCATATACTTTTTGTCGCACATATCGTGCAGCGCTGCCGAAACATAGATGATTTTATCGTGGGACTTGATGCGTGGATTCAAGACGGATTCGTATTCAAATAATTCATTGGCATAATGCAAAACATTGATACTGTGGGTCAATCCGTGTGATTCGTCGATATTGAACTTTTTCGAGGTCATCAAGACAAAGTAAAGGAGTTGATTGATGAGGTTCATTGGATCGAGGAGGAATCGGTTTTTCTTTCTTTCAATGACCAACTAAATAAACTGTAGAAATATCTTTGAATCCTTTTCCAAGAATTGTGTGGCTTTATATATATGATGAACTCTTATACATTTCCATTCAATAGTTGTGAAATTCCGCAAACGGACGGTATAGCCCAACCCTATTCCACTTCGGTAAACCTATTATTGTGTTTGATCATTCTCTATTTTTTACAAAAGTCGACTAATGTATACTCACGCGTGTTCTTGACATCCATATTAATTTTCAACGCGTTTCACACATTTTCGCATACCATTCATATAAATTTATATAAAAATCTGCAGTTTTTATTGACGCATTTTTCTGCGATTGCATCCACGATTGCCTTTTTGTTTCTCTTGCACTTTATTACAAAACGGGCATTGCAAACGTGGCAAATATGTACACTGGTTTTGTTCTATCTCATTGATCTGGGTCTCATTTTACTAAACGTCTCGCATATTTACAATATTACTGTTTTTCTGATTATACTATTTTCCATTCTACTGTTTTACTATCCCTCTATGCCAAATGCAACCCAAAAAAATGTCTGGTATATCATTGGGTTTAGTTGCATTGTTCTCACGTTTCAGATTTTTGAAATTTTGAATTGTCAATTTATATTGCGGGAATTCCAAGGATTTCCGTTCCATACATTGACGGAAATTTCTGCCACGATTCCGATATTTTTATTGTGTTACTCGTTTCATTAGGGGTCTATCCACGAAAAAGGCGTGTAACATAAGATAAAGATAAGATAAAGATAAGATAAACAAAACTCGATGAGAATAGTCATCCATCGGAAAAACGATGATCCTCCTCAAAGTCATTGGATGGTTTCATCTCATACATTCACCATTATTGATCTTGTTTCCATTTGTCATTGAAAGCTTTACAACCGATGTACTATACATAGTCTACTTTTTTACCATCATGTTATTGTATACATTTGTAAATGGCGAATGTCCCCTATCGTACGTATGCAAAACAATATTGGATGGAAAATATGTGGCCGGGAGTAAGATTGCATATTATCCTGAAATGGAATGCGTATTACCGAATCAAAAAACGATCGATTACTATTTTGGGACGATGACGGGAGGATACATTGCCGTCTTGGTTTTCGTTATGTTTCGAACGGGGACATTGTCCTATTTTGTAGTCTTTGTATTTGGCGTTTTATCATATTATGTTTTTCTGGTTCGCCATCGACAAAACCATTTTTGGATTGTCCAAGAAGTGACCAAATATCTCTTGTGTTTGACCCTTCTTTTCCAGATCAAACGTATTATGTAAAATCTTGGAAACTATGTTTGAGTGTTTCTATATAAAAAGAAGTCGCGTTTAGAATAGAATGCAGATACTGACCTTTGTCACCAAATTATTACCCAAACGTCTACCACGGCCGATGGGCAGATGGAGAATCGAAAATTGTCACAAGAAAATGAACCAAAAAATCGATTTATCAAATGAAGACCATTGTGGACCGTGTGGTCAATACGCCTTGGAAAAGATCGAACAAAAGCAAGCGGTTTTGCAAACACCGCCAGATAAACCCTTCACCCCCTCCTCCAAATAATATATTCTCCAGGTCTATTTCAGACCCTAGAGAACCCGTGATTAATCTCTATTCGTGGATAAATATATTTATCCACGAAAAGGATATAGGCTATACACGGTTTTGTAGACTCCTTTGGAAGGCTACAAAACCGCGGATAGACCTTAGATACCATTCATCATACTGATCGCATAAGGATTACCCTTGAGTATACCTTGGATATTCGAGCGATCCATTTGGTTTCGCTGGTAATCGTATTGGTTGTTGATAGTCTGTTTTCCCTGTAATGCACCCATTGAATCCAAGCCAGACGTGGTTTGATTCGTCATTCTCGGAACCGGTGCGCGCGTATTCTTCAAATAATCGCGCGTATCTTTCGTCGCCATATTGATATGGTCATTGAATAATACCATATTTCCGGGGACAAGCCGTCCGTCAATCGTCGACGACTTGACATCATTGTTTCGCTGACGATATTCCGCATCGTACGGGCGTGCCTCGCGTTGACCATCACCTGCACTCGCATTTCCGGCGTAGAAAAAGTCCGACTGATTGGTACGCTCCGTCGGAATCAGATTCGGCTCGGTGATCAAATAGGCACCTGTATTGTATTGGTTGGAATTCGAGTTCAAATGGAATTTGGCATTTTGCGTGGTCTCGCGAAGGGTCGTCGATGGACGATCCTTGGGATCCAAGACATACGAAAGAGGAACCGTTGTCGCCGCGTTTTGGTAAGGACGCATCGTCCCAATGACGTTTTGCTTTTTCGAGGGACGTAGCGCGTTGATCAGGGGAGCAAATACAGATCCAATGGAATTGCGCATCGCCGCACCGAAACTATCCGGCTGAATATTGCTGGATCGATTGTTGCGATACTTCATTTGGGATTGAATTCCATAATCGCCAGTAGTGGCACCGCCGTGACCGACTGAATTGGCGGGATTGAACTGAACTGCGCCCAATTCGTGACGTTTGGACGGTTCGTATTCGCCATCGACATACTCGGCCATATTGGATCCCCGTGCCACACCAGTGTATTCAGTCGACGTTTCAGGGCGACTCACATTGCGTTCCACCGGAATCGGTCGCAAAGGCTGGTTTTTCTCTGCACCTGTAGTGGTGAACCAGCGTTCGGCGCCCAATTCAAATGCAGTATCGGGTCGATGTTTTTCATAGCGACCCATATGTTTGACAGTCGACTGCTCTTTGATGACACTGTTTGCTGGACCCTCATAACCAAAGAGACCGACGCCCTCGGGTTTGCGATGACTGTCTACACGCAAATCATCCACTGTCTTAGGCAGCCATTCTTCGCGCGCCATCATACCGGAATTGAATCCGGAAGCTCCATCGGACGTGTATCCTAAACCTAGACCGGGACCCACGGTTTCCTGCTGAAAAGGCAAAACATTCGACATTTTTTGACTGGGATTGACACGGGATTTGATGAAATCGGTATTGTTTGGCATACCATACGCCCATTGTAAATTCGTGTCCGGTGCAAACAGGGGCGCCTGTTCAGTTTTCTTGATTTTTTGCGAACCTGTTCCTAAATAATTGTCCAAGAGCCCTTCATTGTTATTGGCATCGAAATTACGTCCCCGAACCTTGCTTCCAAAATAGGGAACCATATTATTGTGTCTAAAATAATCGGAATCTTGGTATTCGCCCGTGAGAGATCGAAAAGAACCTTGGTCACTCATTCCCGTTTGCCGTAAATCATTTGCGGGCAGATTGGCCGCTGACGACGACGACGACGATCGATTCGGATTGGGGGGTATGAGACTATTTTTTCCAAGATTGAGGTTGGACTCATTGTGAAAATACTTGTCACGATAATTGTTTCCCTCGTATTTTTGCATATGTGTCAAAACCTCGGTCGCGTTGAGATCGACTTCGTCCAGCTTGGAATAGGACTGTTTTGCGTATTTATGGTGTTCATCAAACGCCGGTTCATTGGTTAATTGATCATCGTAGTAGACGGAAAAATTCTCTTGGTCTTCCTTGTTTTTTTGCTTTGATACAATATACAATCCGCCTAATGCCAAGATAGGAATCGCAATTTCCATTTTATGTCAAAGTATTATATATTGTTGACATAAAAAGAGAATAAACCTTTTGCAGAATAACGGAGATGATGAATTCGGACGGTTGATCAGTGGGTACGCCGATACTCGTCCTTGGCCATTGTCCGTGACAACTGGTTGTTTTGAAACGGTATTTCTAAATGATTCTGGGCATCTTTCAATGGAATATCCAATCGACCTGTATCATAATCACGAAACATCCAAGCCGGATGACTGGCGCGACTTTCTTCGACAAAGGGTTGGACATTGGGATAATGCTGCTGCATAGTCGATGCGGCGTGCTTGGTATAATCGTTTTTATTCACGTCATCACGCTGAAGTTGACGCGACATCCCGAATAAATCACTTTCCACATTGACCACATTGGTTTGCAAATTGGCGCCCCATTTTTGCATACGGATTTGGGCATCTTCCATAAACGGCAAATCGACGCCCGGTCCAGGAACATCGAGTTGATATCTTCCGACATAGGTCATTTCTTCCATTTGTTTTTGTATACGGGCTTCATCATCTTTGAATCGTGTAAATGCCATTTTTTATGTTACGTAAATCTTATATAATCTAACGATAATATTATTTGATGCAAAAATACATAGAAACAATCTTGCCTAAAGACACTATTATACAATATACACGATGAACCGCGATGTTTCCCCGATTCCTTCGCTTTGTTTGAATATGATTGTGAAAAATGAGAGTAAAATCATTGAGCGTTTGTTGAATTCCGTGGTAAAATACATTGACAGTTTTTGCATTTGTGATACGGGAAGTACGGACAATACCGTCGAAATCATAGAGGCCTTTTTCCAAGCCCGCGGAATACCGGGAAAGGTGATTCACGAGCCCTTTCGCGATTTCGGATACAATCGTACCTTTGCCCTCCAGGCTTGCGAAGATGTCGAAAAAGCGGATTATGTTTTGCTATTAGATGCGGATATGGTGTTTTGGGTTGATCCACAAATACCGCCAGATGCATTCAAACAACTGTTGCGTGCATACGGCGCATTCACACTTTTCCAAGGAACGGATCAATACTATTACAAGAACACGCGAATTGTGAAGAATCGCACGGGGGTCAAATACTGGGGAGTTACCCACGAATATGTGGATTTGCCAGCGGGAACACAGTCGTATTCGATCGGAAAACATATTGCTTTTATCAATGACATTGGCGACGGAGGTAGCAAAACCGACAAGTTTCTCCGAGATGTCCGACTCTTGAAAAAAGGTCTGCAAGAGAATCCCAATAATGATCGATACACGTTTTACTTGGCCAATAGTCTGAAAGATGCGGGTATTCTGGATGAAGCCATTGAAACCTATCGCAAACGGACTCAATTGGGTGGTTGGATCGAGGAGGTTTGGTATAGCCATTTCAATATTGGACACTGTTATGCAAGGAAAAATGACAAGGCCAATGCCATAATGGCGTGGCTCGATGCGTTTGACTGTTATCCGGCCCGCGTTGAGAATTTGCACGAAATCATTCATCATTATCGCATTGCGGGAAAAAACAAATTGGCGTATCAGTTTTGCGTTGTGGCCAAAAAAATCATCGACTCACAGCAAAACTTTGATTTTCTGTTTATGCAAAAGGATGTTTATGACTACAAAATCGACTACGAATTGTCCATCGTGGGATATTACTACAATATGGAAAAATACGATCTGGCCAAGATTTCGATGAATGTCTTGAATTACCCGCATTTGGACAAAGACATTCATCGAAATGTAATGTCGAATTACAAGTTTTATGCAAAACCCCTATCCCATAAAAAAACGACCACCTTTGATTCTTTGATCGCGCAATTGAAACGGGTCGGCGTCGAAAAAATGCGCGCAGAAACGGACTTTGTTTCCAGTACACCGTCCATTGTCCGATTCTCCGAGAATCTTTATGTCGTCAATGTCCGTTTTGTGAATTACAGCATCAATGAGAGCGGCGGATATGTGCAAAAGTCCACGATTGAGACGCGGAATGTCTTGGCGACTTTGGAACGGGAGTCCGATCAATCGTGGAACATCATAAACGAATGTTTTATTCAGCACGACAGACAATATGATGCGTTTTACGTTGGATTGGAAGATGTGCGTTTGGTTCCCCCCCAGGATGCTAGCCAAACCAGCTTGATCTACAATGCCAATCGGGGTCTACCCGACGGCAGAATGTCGGTGGAAATCGGGGCTTTGGATTCAACTACCGGACAGACCATTCCACCCCTATTTCCCACGACTACACAAAATCACCAAATTGAGAAGAATTGGGTGTGGATTCCCCACGGAAATGGCCATAAATTGGTCTATCATTGGTATCCTTTTACTGTGGGCGATGAGGTAGATGGCGTCTTTGTCAAGACACACGATCTTGCGACACCGCCCCGTTTCCGGAATTTGCGCGGATCGACCAACGGTGTTGTCATCGAAGGGGATGTTTGGCTGATTTGTCACGCGGTGAGTTATGAAGATCGCAGATATTATTATCATATGGTTGTCGTATTGGATGGATCCACGTTGCAAGTGAAGAAATACAGTCCATTTTTCAATTTTGATAAAGAAAAGGTCGAATATACACTGGGATTTACGTGGGATCCTGTGTCCGATGAATTATTGATCGGATACAGTTTGATGGATTGTCGGACAGAATATATGTCGGTACCTAGAAAAAGTATCGAGTTTTTACCAAACGAATTTCCCCCAACGCATATCCACATCCACGAATAGAGATTTATTCTCCCGGTCCAAAATGGACCTGGAAAATACGTAATACGTAATAATACGTAATAATAATAAATGCTGAAATATATTCTATGCATTTTGTATATGAAACTGAATAAATGGCTAACCAGTACAAAATTTATTGTATCATTATACATAGGAGTCATAATCTTGCTAATATTTTTTTTATATAAAATCGTCGTTTATGAAAACTTTGAAGATACCATTGTTGTATCCAATCTGGATAGTTCGGCCGGATTCTATTCAATGTTTTTTTTCACATTGAATCACTATATCTATTGTAAAAGGAATAAAATTGGTTTTAGAATAAAGTCTGATAATTGGCTGTTTAAATCTAGTATCGGATGGACCGATTATTTTGAACCCGTTGAATTGACTTTTCATAACAACCCCACGAATGAACAAAGTGCTTTGCATTCAACGGTTTTAGGAGATTACCCGATAAGAGACTATCAAATGGTAATAAAAAATCTCTACAAATACAATGCAAATACAAAGAACGAAATTTTGAATGCTTACTCAAAACTTAATCTGGTGAAAGGTAATTACGACTCTATTTTTATTAGAAGAGGTGATAAATTAGGCAAGGAAAGTGTTATCATCCCGGAAGAAAACTACATGGATGCTCTTTTGGAAAAGAATCCCCGTTGTAAAACCATCTATTTACAAACAGATGATTATACGTGTTATTTAAATCTGGTAAAGTATATAAAACAAAATAACCTGGGCGTTGTAATCCACACATTGTGTGATGAAAACAGTGTAGGTGTGGTGGTTCACGGATTTCAAAAAGATATATTAAATGACGCTTCCATAAATAACGATGCGAATAAAGATTATTTATCCAGTATTATTCAAAAGCTAAATGATACAAAACCGGTTGAAGATATGAATAGTGTAGAGAAATACAAGCATACAATGGATATGATAGTCGGAATAGATTTGGTAATACATTCCAATATTTGTATAACGGACTATCAGTCGAATGTTTCACGTTTTATTAAACTAGCCCATGATCATCCCAAAAATGTATATAATATAGACGATTTGAATAATGATATTGACTATGATAAAATAATATGCCCAAGCTATAGCTTTTAGACCTTGTACGGTCAGGGAATTTTTGACTTCTCCACGTCTATTTATTATACTCTTTTCATTTTTTTGACACAAACTGTGAAATGAATTCAGAATATATTTGTTTGATTTCATTATGACCATCTTGGTTGTAGTGTGCCAAAATATCCTCTTTTACAAATAAGTCATCAATATTCGTGCATTTCTTTTTGAGTTCTTCAATGGGATCAATAAAGACAATATTATGTTTATTGCATATCTCTTTTAACCAAGACCTTAATAAATATCTGTCACCACTATCTAAAGTTACTAAATGACTCACGATAATAATTTTACCCTCCAATATTTCATTTATTTTGATTACATCTTCTTCTATTTCGTCTTTGGTTTGAATTCTTATTGAAATTTCATTCTTTATCGGAATATCATATTCATCTTCTAGGGCAATGTGATGCAGGTATTTGTTATCATAAGTATATGATTTTTTGCTAGAAATTTCAATAACATACAAATCGGTTGTATTGAATTCCGTCATCAATGATTCATTGAATACGATTGGATTTTTCGTTAAAATCGGTGTTCTAAATGTATACAATGTTTCACTCGGTGTTAAATCGCCATATTTACAAAATGATATCATTTGAAGTATTTCTTTCGTATAATGGGGATAGGATATGTCTTCACTGATACTTGTTAAATGTGCAATATCTTTGATTGAATGTTGTCGGCAACTTCCCAAAATAGTTATTTTCATAATACATATTTTGCTAATAAATAGTAATCAGTGGTACGAATATTTATAGCTTTTGAATTTTCTTGATATTTTCTGCGTCAATATGATTACGCTTTCCGCTATTGACAACCTCACCGTTGACTTTCATCACGTGATCTCCAATAATAAAAGTGATTTTATCGGGATTCACGTTTGTTTTTATTAAACTACATTCGATCTCACGTCCATTTGTATCCGTGATGAGGAATCTAGCGGACCCATCTGTATTGTTTTGAAACTCTTCCAATGTGATCTCATTGGACAATGTAATTTCATTGGACAATGTGGATGAACTCATTTTGTCTTTGTCTTTTTCTTATATTTTACAGATAGATTTTTTTTCATACGAATGCATAACTGAATAAACCAACCGCGGCTATGCCAAAGACAAATCCTAAATGATAATGGTATTGCATTTGTTTGTACATTTTCAACCAAGCATCGACTTCGGGTTGGGTATTCACGTGGTTCAGCATCCAGTCCGATTTCGGCGAAAGAGTGTAGTAAAAATAATTCGTGACAAACATTGTCGAAATCACCGTGCAAACCAAGAACAGGCCATTTACCTTGGTAGGTCGCGTTTGCGTAAAATAGAACAAAATCCCAAGAGAGATCAAAAGTCCTAAACCATAGCCTTGGAGACTGATGGTTTTGCGTTCTTGGGTGATTTTTTCAAACCGGGCTTTCAATTCCGGAGTCAACGTTGCCTTGTATTTTTGAATGACCCCACATTTTTCAGTCATCGTATAAAAATAAATCATTGCGACCAAAAAAAGGATGGAAATGCTACATCGAATCGGACACGGCATTTTATCTATTATCTAACCTATACATTTTATTGCGACGATATTTTGTGAGATTTTTCTTTTAGACAGGATGAAATATGCAAAATACAATTTATAGTATGTAGTATATCATATAGTCAAATGTCAAAACCTTCAAAAAAATTCATAAAACACGGAATACTTGAACTCAATGAAGAATACAACCCAGATATTCATCGTAAATCGGTTGATATGGAGGGTAGAAATAGGAACTATCAAACAACCCCTCCAAGTACTTTTTATACACCAGAAGAAATGGCGGATATGAAGTCAGAGATAAGACAAGCCAAATGTCTGATTTGTTCGGAGAAAATTAATGATGATCGATGTAGAGTATGTAAAAATGGTCACAAATGGCATAGTATATGTCATACAAGAAGAAGCCAAGATACAGAAACTATAGTTTTTTGTCCTTCGTGTAGAAATATGGGTTACCCGTGTGTTCGAGATTTAGGTAATAATATGAAATTTGGCGACTATAATGACACATATTCGGGTGGTGTAAAACGGCGTAAAAGTAGAAACAGACGCAAGAGTAAAAGTAGAAAAATGCAAAGACTCGGTAAATAAAATACGCGGCTTTATAGAGACTCGGTTTTGGAAAGAGCGGAGATTTTGTAAGACCGTCGATGCCACTGACTCAATCCGTGTTTTGCAATTCCTTCTAAATGAGCTTTTGTTCCATATCCCATATTGGTACTCAAACTATAAAAGGTATCCAATTCATGGTGCCGTTCGCACAATTCGGCGATGTATTGATCGCGCGCCACTTTGGCCAAGATAGATGCAGCGGCAATGGCCGAATATTTATTATCGCCTCCCTCGATGGTCTCGTGACGCAGTGTCGTAAATTCTTCGGTCGCGTCGTGATATCTGGAGTAGGGTTTGAAATCATTTCCGTCGACCAAGAGCAAAACATCCTTTGTCTTTTCGGGAGGGAGGTTTAACTTCGATTGAATGTCTTCAATGCAGGCGTGCATACACTGGAAGACGGATTGACGTATATTGATACGATCAATGACGTCGTGTTCAACGAATTGAACGGACCAGGCGATCGCATTGGATTGGATATATTTAGCCACTTCATTGATTTTCTTTTTCGAATGGAATCTCTTGGAATCCTTCATTTTTTCGTGGGCAAAGGATGCATCTTTAGGTAAAACGACGGCACCTACATATAAACGGCCGAAAAGGGGCCCCCTTCCGGCTTCATCGATCCCTATTTCGTATTCATTCTCTGCGTTGTAAAATGGTTGCAATGGTATCGTCTCTTTCCGTGGCATTTTGACTGTCTTTGTAGTAATGGGTTTTAATGTTAGTCTTTAGTATCTTCAACTTTTTTTATCAACAAATAATATAGAATGCAACGCGGACGAAAAATTTCCACTCCTTGCAAAAAGCGCACTCTTCGAAAATGCAGAGGTGCCAAGAAGTCGTGTATCATTGCCAGAGGTACAAAGAGAACTTACTGCCGCACAGCTAGACGTACATCTAAACGCAGCAGTGCATCTAAAATGACCAGATAAAACATACTAGTCTCTCTTCGTTGACAAATACATTTGTCAACGAAATTTTTCTGTGGGTTCTGATATCTTGGGGTTCTGTTATCTTGGTTATTTTCGAGATATACATTATAATTTATTCAATGAAATATGTGTATGGTCCACTCTATTTATTTTGCCTTTTATTATTCATATTGGTCATTACCGTTGTTTTAACGAAAAAAACAAGAGACGGTTTTCAACTGACAATGGGTGACATAGATCCAAATATAGATCAAAAAAGTAAGAAACGTGGAAAATTTTCTCCTACTCAGGTTGTTCCAAAAACTGAAATGTGGCCGCAAGTACAATGTCCAGGGTATCCCAATTCACGTAAAAAATGCGGAACAATGTCACCAAATACACCCTCGGTTGTTACACCCTCGGTTGTTACGCCCTCGGTAGTTACGCCCTCGGTTATTACACCTTCGGTTATTACACCTTCGGTTATTACGCCCTCAGTTTTTATGCCCTCGGTTATTACACCTTCGGTTATTACACCTTTACTTTTACCAAATACACCCTGTCTAAATACACCCTCAGTAAATGCACCTATATCAATTCAAGCCAAAAAATTAGATGTAGAACCCGGCATTCCGACAAGTACCCGAGGTTGTGAAATATCTATTAACAACAATCAGTTGTTTGACTGCAATGGAAACAATGTTAGCAATTTATTATCAAATTATTCGCCATCTGTGACCAACACGGTTTCACCTTCCACTACCACAAAAACCAAGAAGTGTTTTCAAATTGGAAGCACCCTATTGCAATCAATTCAACAGTGTAATCAACCTCTACAAAGTATAAACTCGCCCATAAGTTTACAAAGTATAAACTCGCCCATAAGTTTACAAAGTATAAACGCGCCCATAAGTTTAAATAGACGCCGACGCCGACGCAAACGA
>Ga0114959_10003222_pt1 | contig 12903 bp, 14 predicted proteins | sample C_130625_EF_Meta_FD_87317 | JGI IMG/M metagenome (GOLD analysis project Ga0114959, IMG submission 87317) | Freshwater microbial communities from Lake Croche, Canada to study carbon cycling - C_130625_EF_MetaG | ecosystem: Environmental > Aquatic > Freshwater > Lake | place: Lake Croche, Canada...
ACCAAAGCGGGTGAACACCGTGCCGTTGCGGGCGTTGCGGGTGGGCATCACGCAGTCGAACATGTCCACGCCATCGGCCACGCCCTGCACCAGGTCTTCGGGCGTGCCCACGCCCATCAGGTAGCGCGGCTTGTGCGTGGGCAGGCGGTGCGGCGTGTGCGCCATGATCTGCAGCATCAGGTCTTTGGGTTCGCCCACGCTCACGCCACCCACGGCATAACCAGGAAAGTCCATCTCCACCAGCGCGTCCAGCGATTCCTGGCGCAGGTTCTCAAACATGCCGCCTTGCACGATGCCAAACAGCGCGTTGGGGTTTTCCAGTCGCGCAAATTCGTCTTTGGAACGAACGGCCCAGCGGCGGCTCATCTCCATCGACTTGCGTGCTTCAGCCTCGGTGGTCAGGTGCCCCTTGGTCTCGTAAGGCGTGCACTCGTCGAGCTGCATCACGATGTCGGAGTTCAGGATGGTCTGGATCTGCATGCTGACTTCGGGGGACATGAAGAGCTTGTCGCCGTTCACAGGGCTGGCAAAGGTGACGCCTTCTTCGGTGATCTTGCGCATGTCGCCCAGCGACCAGACCTGAAAACCACCCGAGTCGGTCAGGATGGGTTTGTCCCATTTCTCGAAGGCGTGCAGGCCGCCAAAGCCTTTCATGATGTCCAGCCCCGGGCGCATCCACAAATGGAAGGTGTTGCCCAAAATGATCTGCGCGCCCATCTCGTGCAGGCTGCGCGGCATCACGCCTTTGACCGTGCCATAAGTCCCCACAGGCATGAAGATCGGTGTTTCCACCACGCCATGGTTCAGGGTCAAGGTGCCGCGTCGGGCATGGCTCGAGGGGTCGGTTGTGAGCAGGTCGAATTGGATCATGAGGGGGCGTGAAGGGCTTAAAGCAGAGGCCTGAATTGTAGGAGCTTGCCCTGCAAGCGATAGCCCGCCAGAAGAAGGCCGTCACCACAAGCGACACCGCCTGTCTCACCCGGTGTCTATACTCAAATCTCCCCACCCTGAATTGGAGACCCTCATGCCTTTAGTGACCACGGACGATGGCGTTCAATTGCATTACGAAGAAGCCGGCAGCGGTACCCCGCTGATTTTTGTGCACGAGTTCGCGGGGGATCATCGCAGTTGGGAGCCTCAAATACGTTTCTTTTCGCGCCGCTACCGCTGCATTGTTTACAGCGCACGGGGTTACCCCCCGTCGGATGTGCCTGCGCAAGGCGCTGACTATTCGCAAGCGCGCGTCTGGCAAGACCTGCGTTGTGTGATGGATGGGCTGAAGATTGAGCAAGCCCATCTGGTGGGCTTGTCGATGGGTGCTTTTGCCTGCCTGCATTTCGGGTTGCACCACGGTATTCAGGGGCAAGCTTCGCGCGCCCTGTCTTTGACACTGGCCGGTTGCGGTACGGGCTCACACCCGGCTGTGTATGCAGATTTCAAGGCCCAATCCAAGGTTTTGGCGAATGACATTGAGACCTTGGGCGCCGAGCATTTGGCTAACACCTACGGCATGGGGCCCTCGCGCCTGCAATTCAAAGCCAAGGATCCGCGCGGTTACAACGAATTCAATCGGCATCTGGCAGAGCATTCGGCGCTGGGCTCGGCCCGTACATCGCGTGGCTACCAGGGCGAGCGACCGAGCCTTTACGCCTTGACGGACCAGATTGTCCAGGTCAATGTGCCCACCCTCATCATGACCGGCGACGAAGACGAGCCATGTCTGGAGCCTTCATTGATGCTCAAGCGCGCCATCAACACCTCGGTGCTGGCCATGTTGCCGGGCAGCGGGCACGCCATCAACCTGGAAGAGCCGCAGCTGTTCAACCAGCTGCTGGCCGACTTTCTGGCGCAAGTTGAACAGGGCAAAAATTTTGTGCGGCCAGTGGCAACCCGTCCCGCCAATATCTGGGGCCCCAACGGTGATCCTCGCCGCTGAACAAGCATGTCCAACTCAGTGACCCCAGCCTAAAGAGATCCACATGACAGAACAACCGATCCACTGGGAAACGGAAGGCACCAGCCGCGTGCCGTTTGCCGTGTACACCGACGAAGACTTGCACAAGAAGGAGCTGGATCGCTTCTTTTACAAAAGCCACTGGAACTATGTGGGCTTGGAGGCGGAGATCCCGAACCCCGGTGATTTCAAACGCACCGTGGTGGGCCAGCGCTCGGTCATCATGACGCGCGCCAGCGACGGCCAAATTCATGTGGTCGAAAACGTCTGTGCGCACCGCGGCATGCAGTTTTGTCGAGAACGCCATGGCAACAAAAAAGAGTTTGTTTGCCCCTACCACCAGTGGAGCTACACGCTCCAAGGCAACTTGCAGGGCGTGCCTTTTCGGCGCGGTGTGCGCCAAGACGGCAAGGTCAACGGCGGCATGCCCGCCGACTTTGACCCCAAGAACCACGGCCTCACGGCCCTTAAGGTGGCCACGCGTGGCGGCGTGGTGTTTGCATCCTTCGACCACGGTGTGGAGTCGCTCGAAGACTTCATGGGTCCGACCATCCTCACCTACTTTGACCGCCTGTTCAATGGCCGCAAGCTGGTGGTGCTGGGCTACAACCGCCAGCGCATTCCGGGCAACTGGAAGCTGATGCAGGAAAACATCAAGGACCCGTACCACCCCGGTTTGCTGCACACCTGGTTTGTGACCTTTGGCCTTTGGCGTGCTGACAACAAGAGCGAGTTGCGGATGGACGCACACCATCGCCACGCCGCCATGATCTCGACCCGCGGCAGTGCAGGCCAAGCCACGGGTGCGGCCTCGCAGGTCACGCAGGTCAGCAGCTTCAAGGAAAGCATGCAACTGCACGATCCGAGTTTTCTGGACATCGTGCCTGAAGACTGGTGGCGACTGGGTGAACAGGTGCCCACGGCGGTGATGATGACGCTGTTTCCGAGCGTCATTTTTCAGCAGCAGGTCAACAGCGTGTCGACGCGGCACATCCAGCCCGACGGGCATGGCGCATTTGATTTTATCTGGACGCACTTTGGCTTTGAAGACGACACGCCCGAGATGTGCGAGCGCCGCCTGCGCCAGTCCAATTTGTTTGGTCCGGCCGGTTTTGTGAGCGCCGATGATGGTGAGGTGATCGAGTTCTCGCAACAGGCATTCGAGTCCAAACCCGAGCACCGCATGCTGGTCGAACTGGGCGGACGCGATGTGGGCGAGACCGACCACATGGTGACTGAGACGCTGATTCGCGGCATGTACGCCTACTGGCGCAAAGTGATGGAGGCCTGAACATGGTGAACTTTGAAACCCATCTGGCCTTGACCCAGTTGTATGCCGACTATGCCTCGGCCGTCGACAGCGGCCACTGGGATCTGTGGCCTGAATTTTTTACCGAACAATGCGTGTACAAGCTGCAGCCGCGTGAAAACTTTGAGCGCGGATTTCCGCTGTGCACGCTGTCATTCAACAGCAAGGGCATGCTCAAAGACCGCGTCTATGGCATCCAGGAAACGCTCTACCACGACCCGTATTACCAAAGGCACGTTGTGGGTGCGCCGCTTGTGCGCAAAGTCGAAGACGGCCGCATTCACGCAGAGGCCAACTACGCGGTGTTTCGCACCAAACTTGACAAGGCCAGTACGGTCTTCAATGTCGGCCGTTACATTGATACCATCGTGCACACCTCTGAAGGCCTGAAATTTGCCGAGCGCCTGTGCATCTTTGACAGCGAAATGATCCCTAACTCCATCATCTATCCGATCTGAAAATGAAGCCCTGGACTGACGTGGCCGCAGAGGCCGATTTGTTTGAAGGTGCAGGCGTCGCCGTGGCTCCTGAGGGGCAAGACATTGCCCTGTTCATCGTGGATGGCGAAGTGTTTGCCATCAACAACCTGTGCACCCATGGCAATGCCAAACTGTGCGATGGCTTCGTCGAAGGCCACAACGTGGAGTGCCCGTTTCACCAAGCGCAGTTCAGCCTGCGTGATGGCTCAGTGGCCTGCGGCCCGGCCACGGAGCCCGTCAAGTCTTGGCCGGTCAAGATGGAAGGCGGGCGGGTGTTTCTTCAGCTGGGCTGAGCAGGGGTGTTCAATGCAAGTGATCTGCATGACAGCAGCATCGCATCCCCATAGCTGAAGAACCGGTATTGTTTTTCTATCGCGTGGCGGTACAAACCCATGATGTGCGCGTAGCCCGCCAAGGCGCTGACCAGCATCATCAATGTGCTTTTGGGCAGATGGAAGTTGGTGATCAGGCGGTCCACCACTTGGAAATCAAAGCCCGGTGTGATGAAAATCTGCGTGTCGCCGCTGGCCTGACCCGATTGCGCCCACGACTCCAATGTGCGTACCGTGGTCGTGCCTACCGCGACCACTTGCCCGCCCCGCGCCTTGCACTCTGCAATGGCTTGCTGGGTGGCCTCAGGCACCTCGTACCATTCGCTGTGCATGGTGTGTTCGGTAATGTTTTCGGTTTTAACCGGTTGAAAAGTGCCCGCGCCCACATGCAAGGTCACGCTGGCGCGTTGCACGCCACGGGCTTCGAGCGCAGCCAATAAAGTGTCATCAAAATGCAGTGCTGCGGTGGGTGCGGCCACGGCACCGGGGACCCGCGCAAACACGGTTTGGTAACGCTGGGCGTCTTGCACGCTGTCGGCATGTTCTATCGCGCCGCCAGGGCGCTCAATGTAAGGTGGCAGCGGTACCACGCCGTGTTTTTCCATCACCGCATGCGGCTCGTCGCTCAGCTGCAAATGAAACAGCTGGCCGTTTGCATCCGGCCAGCGGCCCAGCAAAACAGCATCAAATCCACCCTGGTGGGCGCCGCCCGCCATGTGCATCTTGCCACCCACCAGTGGCTTTTTGCTGACTTTCATGTGTGCGACCACTTGGTGCCCGGGCAATACCCGTTCAATCAGCAACTCCAGTTTGCCGCCGGAAGCTTTTTCCCCAAAGATCCGCGCTTTGATGACCTTGGTATCGTTAAAGACCAGCAGGTCGCCCGCCTGGAGCAGTTGGGGCAGTTCATGAAAGATGCGGTCCACCAACACGGGCGATGAGCCGTCCAGCAAGCGCGAGCCGCTGCGCTCGGCAGCCGGGTGCTGTGCGATCAGTTCGGGGGGCAGTTCAAAGTCAAAATCACTGAGCGTGAACGAGCGTGCGGGTGTTTTTGGCAATGGCATAGGTCTTGGGGGTCGGCCGGGGATTTAGCCGGGGATTTATTCAGCGCGCGCGGAGGGGTTGTTTGTTGCGTTCGGTTTAACCCGCTCGTTGACCCAGCGCAGCAAATCCAGCCACATTTGCCGCATTTCGGCATCGGTCGGGGTGAGCAAGGCGTTGGGCAATTCGATCGTTACCACCGGAACACCCTTGTTCACACCGGCATAGTTGCCCAGACTGCCCGGAAAAATCCCAACCTGGTCCAAAAACAAACGCCCTAATTTAGGCGGCGGTGCGCTGGGTCCATCGTAGTCCAGCAGTCCATAGGGGGCGTGGATACTGACAATCAAATCGGGTTTGAAGGAGTCCATCTCGCTGTGCAAAAAACGCGATTCAGGTTCTGACAAAGGTTTGGGGCCTGGCCAGCGCCGAGGGTCGCGGCGCGTGCGGGTTTCCCAATAAAACTTGGCTTCTTTGGCCCACTGGGGGGTGGGAAAGTTGCGATTCAGGTCCACGCCATTGGCGTTCATTCGCCGTGCAGGCTTGGCCACCAAGCCGTCGGGATTGAGTACGGGTATGAAGCGCCAAAGGGCATTGGAGGGGGTTTCATTGGCGTGCTGAATCCAATGCAACACCAAGGACCCAGAGGACTTTTCATCCCCGTGGATGCCGCCTATGACCAGAATGCGCAACTGCGGACTCGCGGCCGTGATGTCTCGGGAAAATAGAACCCGTCCCTGCACAGATTTGCCCTGGGTCGGCTGCAACTCAGCATTCATACACAAGCGGGTTTTGACATTGGGCAAACGTGGCACCAGAACATCGCAGATGTGGCCGCCGCTGCTTACAGCTGTTGTGGCGGAATTGTCAGGGGTTGAAACAGCCGCTGCCGCGGGCAGGCTGAACAGGGTGGTCAAGTGCAGAAGATGAAGAAAACTCAGGTGCCTCTTGGGTAAACATGCATTCCATCGGATGGCATAAAAAAGAAATTTGGGCGAGGACAAGATCTGTAAGACGTTTTTTTCACTCATGATTCCAACAGATTTTAATGTGCAGTCGCGGCCCCTCTTCCTGTGCCTGCATGCACAATCGCAACATGCCCAAGCCCCTGGTTGCCCCGAACCCCTCCAAAGCCTTGTCAGCGCCCCAAAAGGCGTTGCGCAAACTGGGCTTGGACCGTGACATTGATCTGGCGTTGCATTTGCCTTTGCGCTACGAAGATGAAACCCGGATCGTCAAATTGCGCGACGCCCGCGAAGGCGATACGGTCCAGATTGAAGCCACAGTGACCGTGTGCGACATCACCTTCAAGCCGCGCCGGCAGTTGTTGGTAACGGTGGACGATGGTTCGGACACCTGTGTCATGCGGTTTTTCAGTTTCTACCCCTCTCATCAAAAGGCGCTGGCCGTGGGCAACCGACTGCGTTTGCGTGGTGAGGTGCGCGGTGGCTTCATGGGTTTGACCATGATGCACCCTGCATTCAAGGCGGCAGGTGGCGAGTTGCCGGGTGCATTGACACCTGTTTACCCCACCGTGGCCGGCTTGCCACAAAGCTATTTGCGCCGCGCGGTGATCACGGGCTTGAGTCACGCTGATCTGTCCGAGACCTTGCCGCCCGCCTTCCCGCTGGGTTTGCATTGGCCCGACCCCCGCGGCGCCTGGGACTTGCGTGCCAGTTTGCATTTTTTACACCACCCCACACCCGATGTGTCGTTGGCTGAGCTCGAAGACCGCAGTCACCCCGCCTGGATTCGCCTGAAAGTCGAAGAACTGCTGGCCCAGCAACTTTCGCAGCTCACCGCCAAACGCGAACGCGATCGTTTGCGCGCCCCCCGCCTGGTGCCCCGCCCTGCAGGCTTGCGTGACCAATTGCTGGCGAGCCTGCCATTTGCTTTGACCAAGGCGCAGCAGCGGGTGGGTGAAGAAATTGCATCCGATCTGGCGCGCGCCGTGCCCATGCACCGCTTGCTGCAAGGCGATGTGGGCGCCGGTAAAACCGTGGTCGCCGCGTTGGCGGCGATGGTGGGCATCGATGCCGGCTGGCAATGCGCCTTGATGGCCCCAACTGAAATTTTGGCCAGCCAGCACTTTGGCAAATTGGTGGGCTGGCTGGAGCCCTTGGGCATCACGGTGGCCTGGCTGACCGGCAGCCAAAAGAAAAAAGAGCGCACCGCGATGCTGGCCCTGGTGGCCAGCGGGGAGGCGGCCTTGGTGGTGGGCACGCACGCCATCATTCAGGAGCATGTGCACTTCAAAAATCTGGGATTGGCGGTCATTGACGAGCAGCACCGCTTTGGTGTGGCGCAGCGCCTGGCTTTGCGCGGCAAGATGCAAGAGGGGGGCATGGAGCCGCACATGCTGATGATGACGGCCACACCGATTCCGCGCACTTTGGCCATGAGTTACTACGCGGACCTGGATGTGTCGGTGATCGACGAGTTGCCGCCGGGACGCACACCCGTGGTCACCAAGGTCGTGTCTGACAGCCGCCGCGAGGAAGTGGTTGAGCGCATCGGCGCTCAGTTGTCGCAAGGCCGCCAGGTGTATTGGGTCTGCCCCTTGATTGAAGAAAGCGAAGCGCTGGACCTGACCAACGCCACCCAAACCCATGCCGACTTGAGCGACGCCTTGCCCGGCGTGATGGTGGGTTTATTGCATTCACGGATGCCGGTGGCCGAGAAAAAAGCGGTGATGGACTTGTTCACCAGCGGCGTCATGGGGGTGTTGGTCAGCACGACGGTGATCGAAGTGGGCGTTGACGTGCCCAACGCGTCCTTGATGGTGATCGAGCATGCCGAGCGCTTTGGTTTGAGCCAGTTACATCAATTACGCGGACGGGTGGGGCGCGGCGCGGCAGCTTCGGCTTGTGTGCTTTTGTTCGGAATCCCCGATGGCGGCCGCCTGAGCGAGACCGCGCGTGAGCGCCTGCGTGCCATGGTGGACAGCAATGATGGCTTTGAAATTGCCCGGCGGGATTTGGAAATCCGGGGGCCGGGTGAGTTTTTGGGGGCACGCCAATCCGGTGCCCCCTTGTTGCGATTTGCCGACCTGAGCACCGACGCGCATTTGCTCGAGTGGGCCACAGCATTGGCGCCTGAGATGTTGGACCGACACGCCCATCTGGCTTGGCGGCACATTGCCCGCTGGTTGGGTGGAAAATCGGAATACCTGAAAGCCTGAACGAGAGCCTGCAACGTGACCTTGACTGAACTCAAATACATCGTGGCCGTCGCCCGCGAAAAACACTTCGGCAAAGCCGCTGAAGCGTGTTTCGTGTCGCAGCCCACTTTGTCGGTGGCCATCAAAAAACTCGAAGAAGAACTGGAGCTCAAGATTTTTGAGCGCAGCGCCAATGAAGTGACGGTAACGCCTTTGGGTCAAGAGATCATCGAGCAGGCGCAAAGTGTGTTGGAGCAAGCAGCGCAGATCAAAGAAATTGCCAAACGCGGCAAAGACCCCTTGGCCGGCACTTTGCGTTTGGGATTGATCTACACCATTGGCCCCTACCTCTTGCCCAGCCTCGTCAAACAAATGATGGCGCAGGCCCCTCAGATGCCTTTGATGCTGCAAGAAAATTTCACCGTCAAATTGCTGGACATGCTGCGCACCGGTGAGACCGATTGCGCGGTGTTGGCCGAACCTTTTCCGGAGGCCGGCTTGGCGATTGCCCCTTTGTATGACGAACCCTTCATGGCCGCCGTACCGATGGGGCATCTTTTGGCCAAGCAGTCTTCTGTGACGGCCGAACAGCTCAAGAACGAGACCATGTTGCTGCTGGGGACCGGGCATTGTTTTCGCGATCATGTGCTGGAAGTGTGTCCTGAATTCGCACGATTCTCCAGCCATGCCGAGGGCATTCGCAAGAGTTTTGAAGGCTCTTCGTTGGAGACAATTCGCCACATGGTGGCTGCAGGCATGGGGGTTACGCTGGTGCCGCGATTGTCGGTGCCACAAGCCGCTTTGCAAGACAAACCGCAGCATCAAAACGAGGATGCGTTCGTCAAATATTTGCCCATCACGGATGCAGCGGGAGGCGCAGCGCCCTCGCGCAGAGTTGTGCTGGCATGGCGGCGCAGCTTCACCCGCTATGAAGCCGTCGCCGCATTGCGCAATGCCATTTATGCCTGCCCGTTACCCGGTGTGACGCGATTGTCATGAGGTTTGCAATGATGCGAGAAAAAATCCATCTCTATCTGGATCTGATTCGCTGGAATCGTCCCGCAGGTTGGCTGCTGCTGCTGTGGCCCTCACTGGCCGCACTGTGGGTCGCTGCAGACGGCTTTCCAGGCTGGCATTTGGTCACTGTATTTACCTTGGGCACTATCTTGATGCGCAGCGCAGGCTGTTGTTTGAACGATGTGGCCGATCGCAACTTTGACAAGCATGTCAAACGCACCGCCGAGCGGCCTGTCACCAGCGGGCGTTTAGGGGTCAAGGAGGCATTGATTTTGGGTGCTGTCCTGGCGATGCTGGCATTTGGTTTGGTGCTGACGGTCAACCACGCAACAGTGCTGTGGTCGTTCGCGGCGCTGGCGACGGCGGTGGTCTATCCCTATGCCAAACGGGTTGTTTCGATGCCTCAAGCGGTGCTGGGCATCGCTTTCAGTTTTGGCATTCCCATGGCCTTTGCGGCGGTACAAACTGAGGTGCCCTTGCTGGCATGGACCCTCTTGTTGGGCAACTTGTTTTGGGTCTTGGCCTACGACACGGAGTACGCGATGGTGGACCGAGACGACGATTTGCACATTGGCATGAAGACCTCGGCCATCACACTGGGTGACAAAGACATACCCGCCATCATGGGGTTTTATGTCGCGTATTTGGGCATATGGGCTTGGGCCTTGAACGACCGCATCCAAGGCGTTGCGGCGGGGGTGGCTGGCCTTGTCGCGCTCATGCAAGTGATTTGGCACTACAGCCTGATTCGCCACCGCACCCGGGAAGGATGTTTCCAAGCTTTCCAAATGAACCACTGGCTGGGTTTGACGGTTTTTGTGGGGGTGGCGCTGGGTTGAATGCCTTGAATCATCGGGTTTTATCAGGCTTTGCCGAACTCGTCGCCTAATTCGCCTGCACGATGTTCGGCCGCCTGCATGGCGGCGATAAAAGCCGTTTTGATGCCCGCAGTTTCCATGGAGGTGATGGCGGCATATGTGGTGCCACCTTTGGATGTGACGCGTTGCCGCAGCACTTCGGCAGACTCGTTGGATGCGCGGGCCAGTTCAGAAGCCCCGGCAAAGGTGGCCACAGCCAGGCGGTAAGCCTGCGCTGCACTCAAGCCCATGCCGACGCCAGCCTGCGTCATCGCTTCGAGGAAATAAAACACATATGCAGGGCCCGAGCCAGACAAAGCGGTCACGGCGTCGAGTTGCTTTTCTGCGTCCACCCAGATGAACTCCCCAGTGGTGCGGACGATCTGCTCAACCAAGGTCTTTTCAGGTTCAGTGACTTGCGCAAGCGCAAACAAAGCGGTCATGCCTTTGCCAACCAATGCGGGGGTGTTGGGCATACAGCGAACCAACCGGGTACTTTGCAGCCAGGCTGCAATGCTATCTGTGCGAATACCGGCTGCGACTGATAAATGCAGCGCCTTGGAGGCAAAGGGCAGAACGGCTTGCGCAGCCTCTTTGAAAACCTGGGGCTTGACAGCCCAGACCATCAAATCAGCCTGAGTCAGAGCCTCACTGGCGGTCGGTAAAGCAGTGATGTTGAAGTCTTGTCTGAGTTTTTGGGCGGTATCGGCAAAAGGTTCCACCACCTGAATGTGTTGTGGGCTGAGGCCTTGCTTGAGCAAACCGCCAATGATGGCGCTGGCCATGTTGCCGCCGCCGATGAAGGTGACATAGGGGGATTCAATTGCTGAGTTCATGGTGTTGCTGAAAAAGTAGTGGTTTGTTAATTCTTAAGCCTTTCATGCTGGCTTTAAGGACATTCATTGTCGCTGGCGCCCCCCCAAAAAACAGGCTCGCCTCCCCTCAAATGCAGTTCGTTGAACAAAAAAACACCATAAAGTGTTGACGAGCCCTATTTTTGATGGCATACTAGCGGGCTTCGCTTGTAAAAAGAGCGCAGTTATCTGCCCAATCAAAGCGCTGCGAGTGGTTCGCGGTGTGGATGACGGGCCCAAGACTGATCCTGTTCGGTTTGATCTCAACAATCAAACTTCAAGGATGCAAGTTGGGAATATAGAAATGATCCAGACAGAATCTCGGTTGGATGTTGCCGACAACACCGGCGCAAAGTCCGTGCTGTGCATTAAGGTGCTCGGCGGGTCTAAGCGTCGTTACGCCAGTGTTGGCGACATTATCAAGGTAAGCATCAAAGAAGCAGCGCCCCGTGGTCGCGTCAAAAAAGGCGAGATTTACAGTGCGGTGGTGGTTCGTACAGCCAAGGGCATCCGCCGTGGCGATGGTTCGCTTGTCAAGTTCGATGGCAACGCGGCCGTGTTGCTCAATAACAAACTCGAGCCTATCGGCACTCGTATCTTTGGACCCGTGACGCGTGAACTGCGTACCGAGAAGTTCATGAAGATCGTGTCATTGGCCCCTGAAGTGCTGTAAGGACGAGCCCGATGAACAAAATTCGTACAGGCGATAACGTGATCGTTATCACAGGACGCGACAAAGGCAAGCGCGGCAAAGTTGCCCAGCGTACCGATGACGCGCATTTGCTTATCGAGGGCATCAACCTCGTTAAGAAGCACGCCAAGCCTAACCCGATGAAGGGTACGACTGGCGGCATTATCGAAAAAACCATGCCAATTCACCAGTCTAATGTGGCGATTTTCAACGCCGCCACAGGCAAGGCTGACCGGGTGGGCATCAAGCAGCAGGCTGACGGTAAGCGCGTGCGCGTTTACAAGTCGAGCGGCGAAGAAATCAAGGTGGCATGACCATGGCACGACTCCAACAACACTATCGCGATAAAGTCGCCCCTGAGATGATGGCCAAGTTTGGCTACAAGTCGCCTATGCAGGTGCCGCGCATCACCAAGATCACCCTGAATATGGGTGTGTCTGAGGCGGTGGCCGACAAGAAAGTCATGGACCATGCTGTCAGTGATCTGACAAAGATTGCGGGTCAGCGCCCCGTGGTGACAAAAGCCAAGAAAGCGATTGCTGGCTTCAAGATCCGCGAAATGCAGCCCATTGGTTGCATGGTGACTTTGCGCGGCGTTCAGATGTATGAATTTTTGGACCGTTTCGTGACTGTGGCATTGCCGCGTGTCCGCGACTTCCGCGGTATCTCTGGTCGTGCTTTTGATGGTCGCGGCAACTACAACGTTGGCGTCAAAGAGCAGATCATTTTCCCTGAAATTGAGTACGACAAGGTTGATGCCTTGCGCGGTCTCAACATCAGCATCACCACGACGGCCAAGACCGACGATGAGTGCAAAGCGCTCCTCGCTGGCTTCCGTTTCCCGTTCAAGAACTGAGGTGGCACGTGGCTAAACAAGCATTGATCGAGCGCGAGCTCAAACGAGACCGGTTGGTTGCTAAGTACGCAGCCAAACATGCGGAATTGAAGGCCATCTCCAACGATGCCAAGCGCACTGATGAAGAGCGCGCAGCAGCCCGTTTGGGTTTGCAAAAGCTTCCACGTAACGCCAACCCCACGCGTCAACGTAACCGCTGTGAAATCACCGGTCGTCCACGTGGTACGTTCCGTCAATTCGGCCTGGGCCGCGCCAAGATCCGTGAATTGGCCTTCCAGGGCAACATTCCCGGCATGACCAAGGCCAGCTGGTAATTCGGCAGGAGAGAACAACATGAGCATGAGTGATCCCAT
>Ga0114959_10003225_pt1 | contig 12894 bp, 11 predicted proteins | sample C_130625_EF_Meta_FD_87317 | JGI IMG/M metagenome (GOLD analysis project Ga0114959, IMG submission 87317) | Freshwater microbial communities from Lake Croche, Canada to study carbon cycling - C_130625_EF_MetaG | ecosystem: Environmental > Aquatic > Freshwater > Lake | place: Lake Croche, Canada...
AAAAAAAGGGGCTGATACCCCTATTGATAATATAATAAGTATCGCAACACTTGAATGTAAAAACAACGACCCCTTACAATATCAACATTCTAAACCCTACTTTGAAACATCTATTGTAAACAGTCTCAGAAGGGGCGTTGCTTTGCTTCTTTACAAAAAATACCTTAATGATCTACATACTGAACTATTATCAAAACCCATTATTGAATTCAAAGAAAAAAATTCAAATGGCAATCTTACTGAAACTCAACTTAAAACTTTAGAAAGTTTAATAAAAGTTGAATTACATGAAAGACTAAATGAAGTTGAAGGAAAGATTAAAAATAAAATTGAAAATTGGAAACAAGGGATTGATTTAATTGGATGTGCTGCATTTTGCCAATTATTGTATGATAAAAAGTATTTCATTAAAGGTTGTACTAATAGAAAATCAGTAAATTCTTTCTCTTTACTCAGATACGGTACTGATATAGAAATACAATTACATAGCAAATTTAGATTTGATAGAGATAGGCATAAAACGCTCTTAGAAGTACATTTTAAATAGCATACCATACGGTACGGTACTATAAATTTATTAAATAGCAAAACCCTTTACTGCCTTGCATTTGCAAGGTTTTTTTTTGCCCGTACCTCAACAAAAGGCACTTTTCTGCTCGTTTACTTTAACTCACTTTTACATCGTTAACGGAATAGCTATTCCATTTTTTTAATTATCAAATTATTTAAAATGGATTTTTTAAAAAACAAAGTTTTGACATTCGAACAAGGGTGTCAGTTATTAGGGTACAAGAAAAGTTATGTCTACAAGCTAACTAGTGCCGGCATTTTGCCTTACAGCAAACCCAATGGGAAAAGCATCTTTTTTGAGCGTGAAAAGTTAGAAAATTGGATGTTAGGTAATACAAGTACAAGCCTAAGAGAGAAAGAAATTGAAGCGTCAACTTATGTAACAACTCACAATTAAAAACCCCCTTCATTTATGGTCAAGATAAACAAAGGGGATAATAATGTGCCTCAAGAACCTATCAAAGATAGTTATTTATTTTCATTTTTTAGAAAGCCAATTACTAATAAAATTCCTTTAAAATCTATTGAGTTAAAGGAATTGCATAGTTGTATTATTTCAAATATTTACAAGGAAGTAACAGAACAAGCTAGAAAGCTAGAAAAAGTCGAATACACCACATTTAAACAGAAAGAATTCGATTACGTAACATTTAATGGAACATTTAGCAAACGGGCAGATAATAGCTTAATAAAGGCCTCTGGTCTATTCATTATTGATATAGACCATATCGGAGAAAACTTAAATGCATTATTTGAGCGTCTAAAAGCTGATTCAGTTATTACTCCCTTATTAATATTTATTAGCCCTTCCGGTGATGGTTTGAAAGTTGTTGTTAGGATTGATGTTGAATTAATCAAAACAGAAGGAAGTAAGAGAATGGAGATTTTTTGGGCTGCTGTAAATGCTTACTTCTCTAACCATTATTCGGACTTATTAACACCAAATGAAAAGTGGGAATTAATAGACGGTGCTTGTAAAGATTTGAGCCGACCTTGTTTTATTTGCCACGATCCAAATGCATATTTAAGGGAAAGCGAACCCAATATTTTAGACCAGGGTTTTGTTAATTCATATATTCTGCCAGCAGATGACAACCCACCCATAACTAAAAAGCGTTCTGACAATAAAAAAGTAAGTCCGAAAACTAGCATTTCAGATTTAGCTCAAAGGCATTTACTGCCATCTGACAACCACACCCCACAGTTGCTTTCATTTGTTGGTGCTTGTAAGAATATAGGCTTATCAAAGGTGCTTATAAAAAGTTATATTGAAAATAATGTACACATTGCCCCAGATAGCAGTAAAGCTAATCCAGTCGAAATTGAAAACCTTATAAATGATGTTTTTGAAAGATACAAAACAAGCGACAACGAAGGCATATTTATAACTCAGCTAGAATTTGCCTATTCGGTTTTAAAGTTTAAATATAATAGAGATGCAAAAGAATATTTGGCCAATTCTTTACATTTAGATGGGATAAGAACCATACTACACGATGCAGGATTTGCTAAAAGATGCGTTGGTAATAATAATTATATTTATATCAAAAAAGAAGGCTGCATTATTGAAGAAACAACGCCTAAAATAATGCAAGACTATGTTCTTAGTCTTTTAACAGAACTAAACTTTACCTTTCAAAATATACCTTACACTATTCCAATTAATACAGTTAGGGAAACATTTTTAAAGACAATGCACCTTGTTTTTAATGGCACGTGGGCTGACTGTTTAAATGAAAATAGAGACCCTATCTTAAAAGACACTGAAACCGAAATGTTTTTTTGCTTCAAGAATAAATTTGTAACAGTTACAAGAGAAAATATCAAAGATGAAGACTGGAACGATAAAAGCGGTTTTGTTGTGTGGCAATCGCAAATCATACAACATGACTTTACTTTTATCAAAGAATATTATAGTGGTGTATGGTATCAGTTTTTAAACAATGTGTGTAATAAAGATGCGGGCAGATTGAAAACAATGTTCTCAGCTATTGGCTATTTAATGCACCACTATTTTAAAGAAAGCGAAGGTCAGGCAGTAGTTCTATATGATGAAGCAATTACAGACCTTAGAAAGCCTCAAGGTGGTAGCGGAAAAGGATTAATTGTAAATGGAATAAAGCAACTTAGAAACACTTCAAAAGTTGATGGAAAACATTTTTGTAATGATGATAAATTTAAGTTTGAACAAGTAGAACCTTCCACTCAATTAATATGGATAGATGATACCAAACCCGATTTTGATTTTACTTTATTGTTTAGCAACTTAACAGATGGGTGGACTATTGAGCGCAAATACAAATCTAAATTTACTATAAAAGCATCAGACAGTCCGAAAACAGTTATTTGTTCAAACAGTACTTTAAAGGGTGAAGGAAGTAGTAATATAAGAAGAAGGTTTGAAATTGAATTGAGTGACTTTTATAGTAAACAAATTACTTCATCAGAAATAAAACCAATTGAACAAACGCACGGGTGTATCTTTTTTAGTAAGCAATGGGATTTAAACGAATGGAATATGTTTTTCAGCGTTATGGTAGAGGCGGCAAGCTTGTTCTTAAATACCGGATTAGTGCCTCACAAAGGTATTAATATAGCACTAAATAGATTTAAACAGAACGTGGGTTTTGACTTTGCCGAATGGATAGAAACGAGCGGAATTGTACCTAATGTTTGGTATATTACTAAAGACTTTTATAATATTTTCACTCAAATATATTACGGTGACAGCCCCCAAAAAATAAGCACAAAACGTTTTACAGAACATTTAAAGGCTTATGCAGAATACAAGCAATTAAAGTTTGAGAGAAAAGAGAGTAACGGTAGCACTCGTTTTATCCTAATAAGTGGGTAAGTGGCAATGTTTCACTCTCTAAAGGTGTATGGTATAAAATCATTAATAAAATATCATACACCTTTTTTTAAAATTTCTCGAAGGGATACACCCCTAAACAATGTTTATAGCCCACTAAACCACTTATGATTAACACAAATACACCTTTGCTGTTAGATAAATTAAACAGCACCTTAAATAATAATAATAAACCAATAGAAGATATAAAGCTTACGCAATATATTCCTATAACTACTCACACGGAAACCCCCGAAATTAACTTTTTAGAATATTTCTAACAACAAGCAAAAGCGGCTTATAAAAAATCTTTTTACGCTGTCCAAAAAGATGCAACCTATCAAAAATTCCTTGTGTGCTGGTTCAGAGACATGAAAGTATTATTGTTCGATTACGGTATAACAGAAGAACAGTTTTTTAAGACTAGCTAAAAAAACTAAAGGTTTATATAAAAGTTTGCGATAATCTTAAAACCAGTATAAACTGCACTTTAATACCCTGCTTTAAATTTTATTAAGCTACTTAAATGCTCCTTTCTTAATTTGCAAATCTTTATTAAAGAAATGCATTTATAATTTTTGAAATAATTTGATGATAATTTCAGTGATGAATCTTACTTTAATTAATAAAAATATTAACCAGTAATAAATAGATTATATGAGCAATGTGACACAAAATATAAAATCATTTAAAAATGTTTATCCTCAGATATACTCTTACATTCTGCCCGACCTATCACCAAATGAAGGTTCACAAAAAATTGGTTATACAGAGCAGAAAAATGTGCATGATAGGATTCATCAACAAGTAAATACACCAGCTTTAAAATTAAAATACACATTACTGTGGAGTTCTTCTGCATTTTTTGAGGGTGGGAAAGAAAGTTTTATTGATAAAACATTCCATAAGTTTCTAATAAAAAAAGGAGTTGAAAGAAAAATTAATTTGGGGGAAGAATGGTTTTATTTCAATGGGGAACCTTTGAAATCAAAAGATTTGTTTGATTTATTCAGGAAAGAAAGTTTTTCAGCTCTTCAAAACGATAACGGTAAGTCGGAATACACTCTACGTTATGAACAAGAAGAAGCTGTAAAAAAAGCACTTGAGTATTTTGAAAAAAATGAAAAAGGTGAATTTCTTTGGAATGCCAAACCAAGGTTCGGTAAAACACTTGCAAGTTATGATTTAGCGAAGAGGTTAAATGCAACAAAAGTGCTAATAGTAACCAACAGGCCTGCAATTGCAAATTCGTGGTTTGATGATTATAAAATGTTTATAGAAGGATATGCATTTATTTCTGAAACTTCATCCTTAAATAATAGAGCTACAATCACAAGAGAACAACATGTTGCAAATAAGCCTATTAAACCACAATTTACATTCCTTTCTTTACAAGACCTAAAAGGATCTAAATACTTTGGGGGTAATTTTGAGAAATTACGTTGGATTGCTGACTTAGATTGGGATTTATTAATTATTGATGAAGCACATGAAGGTATAGATACAGGAAGAACCGATGCCGCTTTTGATGTTATTAAGCGTAAACACACACTACATCTTTCAGGTACTCCTTTCAAAGCTTTGTCCAACGAAAAATTTCCAAAAGAAGCCATTTACAATTGGACCTATCTGGATGAGCAAAAGATTAAACAAATAGAAATCGAAGAAGGAGAATCTGGTGAACATACAGATATGCCTGACCTAAAGCTATTTACATATCGTATTTCTCAAATGATAACCAATCAAGTAAATGAAGGAATAGATATTGATAACGAAAATTTTGATTATGCTTTTGATTTAAATGAGTTTTTTAGAGTCAAGGATAAAAAGTTTATCAGAGAAAATGAGGTTAAAGAATTTTTAACCAATCTTACAACAAATAAAAAATATCCTTTTTCTACTCCCGAATTAAGAGAGGAACTAAAACATACTTTTTGGTATGTAGGAAATAGAGTTGAATCAGTTAAAGCCCTAGAACAACTTCTTAAAATAGACCCAATATTCAAAGATTACGAAGTTGTTGTTGCTGCTGGTGATGGTAGAAGTTTTGAAGAAGAAGAAAACGATATTAGAGGTAACGAAAAGTCTTATGAAAGAGTAAAAAAAGCAATTCGCGAAAATGATAAAACAATTACGCTTTCTTGCGGTCAATTAACAACTGGGGTAACAATTAAAGAGTGGACAGCTGTTTTAATGTTGACGGATATTAAAACTCCTTCATTGTACATGCAGGCGGCTTTTCGTGCTCAAAACCCTTACAAAGAATTTAGGGATGGTGAGCAGTTATTTATTAAAAAATCTGCTTACCTGTTTGATTTTGCACCTACACGAGTACTTGAAATATATGATCAGTTTGCTAATGGATTAAATCCTAAAGCTGTAAAAGGTGAAATTACCGAAAAAGAAAGAGAAGGGAATATCCAAGAACTTCTTAACTTCTTTCCAGTAATATCAGAAGATGTTAATGGAGAAATGGTTGAGTTGGATGCAGAAAAGGTGCTCACATTTCCTAATGCATTGGCAGCATCAGAAATTGTCAATGCTCGTTTTATGACCAATCTTTTATTTAATGACAGCTTAAAAGGCGTATTCAATTTCCCTAAAGAGGTAGAAGATATTTTGAATAAAATGCCAGAAGAAAAAAACAAGCGCGTTCAAAAAACAAATAATACACTCGATTTAGATGATGCAAGAAAAGTATATGATAATAAAATTGCTAAAATATATGAGAACACAGAAATTATTCTTGGCGAAAAAATATTTAAAACCAATACAGAAAGGGTTGTAGACAATTTGTTGAATATTAACAGCAATCAAATCTCCGCACAAGAATTAGTTGAAACACTTTCCCAAGTCTCAGAGCCTCTCATTGCAAAATACAAAGAAGTATATAAAGCTACCCAAGCAGAAACAAACGAGGCAACCAAACAAATTCAAGAAAAAGTAAAAACAGTTGCTGAAGAATATAACAATTCCGACAATAAAGACAGTGCTATTTTAAAACAAAAGTTAATTGATATACTTGAAAATGATTTTGTTAAAAACAAGGTAGAACAAAAAGAAGAGGAAAAGGTAGAAAAAGTTCAAAAAACAAAAGAAGAGGAAATAAGAGATAGACTACGTTCATTTACACGTACTATTCCTATGTTTATAATGGCTAATTCTTCTATGGAAGAAATTACAATTGATAATTTTGATTTAGAAATAGACGATAAAGATTTTGTAGAACTTACCAGTATCACCAAAGAAGAATTTCACAAACTTCGTGATGGTTTTGACTATGAAGAAAATCGAGTAAGAAAAACATTTCAAGGTGTATTTAATAAATACAGGTTCAATGCATCTATTGCAGAATTTAGGTCAAAAAAAGACCAATTAGCAAATTATTTTACTACCGAGGAAGATATTTTTGAATTAATCCCCAACCAAAAAACCAATCAAATATTTACCCCTAAAAAGGTTGTAAAAATGATGATTGATAAATTGGAGGAAAATGATCCAAGTTTATTCACTAGAACTGACAGCACATTTATAGATTTATATATGAAATCAGGGATGTATATAACCGAGATTGTTAAAAAGCTATTTAGCAATACCCGAAAAAATTATACCAGTGATAACGAGTGTTTGAAGCATATTTTAGAAAATCAAGTTTTCGGGTTATCCCCAACCCCCATTTTGCAGGGTATCACTCAGGCCTATATATTTGGGTTTGATACCGAGCAAAAGATTAGTCGCAAGAATTTTATACAACACGATTTAACTCCTGAGGCACAAGAAGGCATTTCAAAACAAAAAATACATGAACTTTTAAACCTTATCGAAAATATGAAATTTGATGCTGTTGTAGGTAATCCGCCTTATCAATTAGGTGATGGAAGTGGTGGCTCAAGCGATAGTGCTGTTCCCATTTACAACAAGTTTATTGAAGAAGCCATAAAAATGAATCCAAAATATTTAATATTGATTGTGCCTTCAAAATGGATGGTTGGTGGAAGAGGGCTGCAAAAATTCCGTGACAATTTGGTAGAAGATAAGCGACTAAAAATGATTTATGATTTTGAAAATGCTTCAGATTGTTTTCCTGGTGTTCATATTGATGGGGGGGTGTGTTATTTTTTATGGGATAAAGATTATGATGGAATGGTCAATTACACGTTTAAGTCAAATAATGGTGAAGTTAATGAATCATTAAGGTATTTAAAAAACACCCATTTTGAATATGTAATAAGGAATAATAAAATTTTTTCAATTATTGATAAAATTAAAACTAATGAAAATTTTTCAAAAATAGTTTCAAATACAAGACCATATGGTATAAGAAATTATTTATTTAATGAGCCAGAAAGGTATCCTGAATCAAATTTGAAGTTTGAACCTTTTGATAAAAGCGTGAAAATTTACGGTGTGAAAGGAATTAAAGGTGGTGCCAAAAGAGTTATCGGTTACATTGATGAAAAAATAATTACTAGAAATAAGGATTCAATTGGGAAGTATAAACTTTTTTTTACTACTAGTTACTCAACTAATGCTATTAATCCCCCAGAAGCTATAATCGCTCAACCAAATGAAGTTTGTACTGAAACATTTTTGATGATAGGCTATTTTAATGATGAAATAGAACAATTGAATTGTTACAATTATATAAACACAAACTTTTTTAAAACATTATTATATTTTGGCAAAGGTACTATGCACGTAACAAGTAGCGTATTTGGTTTAATTCCTTTACAAGATTTTAAATATGATTGGACAGACGAAAAGTTATATAAGAAATATGGCTTAACATCAGACGAAATACTTTTTATAGAAAGTATGATTAAACCAAATTAGTAACTAGTTAGAAAGTAAATGATAATGAATAATTCAGACACAAATTTTGTGAATATTCTAAATGACTAAAGAAAATATTAATCAAAAGATTGACATAAAGGAAGATTATCTTTTAAAAAAAGACAAGTTATTAGAAATTCTTTTGTGTGATAAGACCACATTAAAAAATATTTTGTGGGCCACAGACTCTTATGTAACAATGGGCGAAATGTTTGCTCCACAAACGGAAATTAAAACTGAATTAATAACAGGTGTAAATGGAAGTTTAATACAACCCCGTGCAATAAAAAGCAAAGAAGAACAACTATTTAGAACACGAGAAAAGGCAGAGGTTTTCACACCACTTTCCATTGTTAAACAAATGAATGCTGCCTGTGATACTAAAAGGGTAACTAAACATAACTGGCAAGAGTATGTGGCATTGCTAAAATTGGAAATTACCTGTGGTGAAGCACCTTATATAGTTTCACGGTACGACCCAGTTTCTGATAATCAAGAATTATTACCACTACCAAAACGAGTTGGTTTTTTAGACCGTAAATTGAGGCTTATTTCAAAATATTGCAATACACATAAAGATTGGGTAAAGTGGTCTAAAATTGCGTTTAAAAGCTCCTATGGTTATGAATGGCAAGGCGATAGTTTACTTATTGCTCGGGAGAATCTTCTTTACACTTTTATTGATTATTATAAGGATAAATTTAAAAAATCTCCAAGCTTAAAACTTCAAAAAGAAATAGCAGAAATCATTGTATGGAATATATTTCAAATGGACGGTTTAAGGTATGTAATTCCCATGAGCTGTAAAAATGAAACAATAATTATCAAAGGCTTAGAAACTTTATATGGCAAAGAAGATGATCGTGTGGTTGAAAAATTATGTGCTGGTTGCGAAAACAAAATAGCTAAAAAACATAATGGAACCTATGTAAAGGTTATGGATTGGAAAAAAGATGAAGTTATTCGATTTGTAGATATTGTTAGTTAATGATAACAATTTTAGCCAGAAAGACAACTATACAATAGATGGTTAATTAACTTTTAATTACGGTAATAAATCTATGAAAATAAAAATAACACATTACAAAGCGACCTCTTTTTCTGACGAATTTTTCTACGTAGATTCTTTAAATGAAGATATACAACGCTTTAATGTTGAAATAAAAAATCACTTTTCAAGATTTATAGTAGAGGATGATGAAGAAAAGTGGATTCCAGTACTTATTGGCATAAATAATCTACATCTAGCAGAGTCATTACATCATAGAGGAAAAATAGATATTGTTAAAGTTAAAGAAGTTAAATTATTTAATGACTTTGAAGAATTTAAAAGTTATTGCCAAGATGTATTCTTGCCAAAATATCAAGAAAATGATGAAGAATGTAATATTTACGAATTAATAATTGAAGGTAATAAACTTTTCTTTTTAGACTTTTTTATTAGTACAAACGATAAATTACTTTACATTGAAGAAAAAGGTTCAGTGGAGTTTGAAATTGACAAAAAGCAAATTGCAAATTTTGAATTAGACAAATATTATTGTAATAAAGAAGACTTTCTAGCAATCAAATCTATTGTTCCCAATATTTTATATAAAAGATACAATCTAGATTTTATTATGAAATACACTAACGGCTGTAGTCTATTAAACATAACCAGTAGTGAATATCTATAAGTTAATATATCTATACTTTGTTATTTTTGAAATAATCAACATATAAATACTACTTTACTTCTATCATTATTTATGACTTTAGAGTTATTTCATACCCAAGAATATCGAGAACCACAATTAAAGTTTCCTGTACTAGCAGAAGGTAATGAGCAATGGCTTGGTGATGGATATTATTTTTGGCAAGATTACGAGTTTGCAAAATGGTGGGGTGAAACCAAAAAGTGTAAAAGAACGAATGTAAGTCGCAGATATTCAATATTCACAGCTACTATTTCATTTACTGAAGACGAATTTATTGACACTGTTTTTAATGAAGAAGACTATTATAATTTTGTTAGCACAATCCAAAAATTTGCTTCAAAATATGTTAGTGTATTTAAACATAAACACAGCTTAGAAGAATTCAATGATTTTATTGCAGATAAAGGTTTATGGCAAGATATAAAAGTTATACGATTCCAAGATATCCCAGAAAATGATGCCTTAATGTCTGTTAATGGTTACTATTATAAGAAAAGAATTCAGTTAAGAATTAATGCTCCTGAAAAAATAACTACATTCGCACTCTTAAAAACTCTATATTGCGTTTAATAGCTAGTAATATTTAAATACTAATGATGGCAAACTGGAATAAACTTAACGAACAATTTGATAGTCTTCTTGATTCAATGTCACAAGAAGATTGGCAATCTTGGGCTAAAAATAGAGGTGATAAAAAATTAATGAGAACTTCTGAAATGCTTTTAAAGGCAAAACTTCAAGAAGAAAAGCTAATCTTGGCTAATTCAAACAGCAAAAGTATTTTCAGCCAAAAAATAAGTTCAGAACAATCATTTAATATTGTTTCAATAATCGGAAACATTTCTCATATTGGTTCTCAACCTGCATTGGCAGCATAAATATTATGGCAGTACAAGCAGCATTACAATTTAAAAGTTACGAAATTAGTAGGGTTGTATTTGACAAGCCAATTGGTTTTTTTAGTGGGGAGTTTTCTATAAATTTTCAGCACATCAATCATGTAGATACTCAAAATAAAAATAATTTCAAAGCTGAATTTATTGTTACAGTTAGCTCTAATGACAATTTATTCAATTTACAAGTTCAAACTATTGGTCATTTTGAAATTAATGAAGATGTTCCAGATGTTACATACAATAACTACTTAGCTATTAGCGCTCCCACAATAATTTATCCATATATACGTGCATTTATAACAAATCTTGTTATACAATCTGGCATGCAACCTATAATAATCCCACCAATCAACTTTGGTGCAAAACTTGAAGCTGAACAATCAAATTCAGTTCATTCTAGCTCAAATTAAAAAGGGATTCCCTATCGGTCATGCTTTTAATTCAATCTTTTCTTAACAAAAGAATTCCATTTTAGTCCATATAATTATTACGATTAAACTTTTTATAAATGGTTGCAATAACTTTTATTTGCGTTTAGTTCTCATTTCCATTTTATTATTTTTTTTAATTTATTTTATTGTATTTTACTTTTTAAATTGCAATAATCAAATTGTTAGTAAGTCCTTAAAATTATTTTTCTTAAATTATAGTCGCTACCTTTAGCTTCATTTTATTAGTATGAATAACTCGTTCACCTCTCAACAAATAAATAAATTAGGCAATACCCTTGTTTATCTTGCCAATAATGTTGGGGAGTTAAATAAAACAAAAATCCTAAAACTGCTTTATCTAATTGAAGAAAAATCAATTAAAAAGTTTGGATACCAATTTTTTGGATTCATTTTTCAAATATGGAAATTCGGTCCTGTATTGAAAGATATTTATATTGATTTGTCAGAAGATAAACCTCAAATTTTAAAGGATTATATTGAAAAGGCAACTTATGATGATAAAATATTCGTGGCTAAAACACAATTTAATGATGATGAGTTTAGTGATAATGATGTTTATTTACTCGAAACCATAGTTGCATTTGCAAAACATAAGACAGCAAAAGATCTTGTTGATTTTACTCACAATGAAAATTCCTTGTGGAAAAAATCAGCATTAAAAAATGGAATATTTGAACAGTTGGAGGCTAAAGAGCTAAATAGCACAGAATATTTAATAGATTTTTCTTTGTTGTTTAATAATAACAGTTTCGAAAAAGAACGTTATGAAAGTGCAGTTGATAATTTAGAATTTATTAACCACTTTAAAAGTTAAGATTTGTTTACGGAAGGTCAAATTGTATATTGTACTCCTTTCTTTTTCAAGAATGGTAATACTGCGAAGCCCAAATATTTAATAATCCTCAAAAATGTTGGTAACAATATTCTTATTGCATCATTACCTACAAGGACTAATAAAGCACCTAGTTTAGTTGATGTAACACATGGTTGTGTTAATTATAATGAAAGACAATTTAATTGTTACGTTTTTGAAAAAGATAAATCAATTACCAATAATGGTTTTTCTTTTCCAACTGATACCTACATATATGGAAATGAAGTTGAGACATATGAAGTAAATATATTATCCTCAGTTTATCAGGTTGAGAATATAGACTATGAAATTAAAGGTACGCTTTCAAATAATGAATTTATTGATTTATACACTTGTTTAAAGAATAATAGTAGTATAAAAAGAGGTATCAAAAGGCTTTTGTAATACTGTTTAATAACCTTAAATTACTTATCATAATAGACAATTGTATAACTTAATTACAATTTAGTTTCCAAACTTCTTTATGATTCCTAAATCTCATTCATACCCCTTCATTTAATACCTACTTCCATTATAAAAATATTTTTTCCACTTCCCCAAACCAATTCCCCCAAGGCTACTACATTTGCTAAAATAATTAGCATTGCCCTACTATCGTATCACTATATGGATTAAGTCTCAGCGAAAGCCACTTTCGGGCATTCGCTTCATTGATAGTGCAGATATTGACAGAGTACAGCAAAAAGTTGAGCAGTTAACTGCACAACATTTTTACGGTTCC
>Ga0114959_10003227_pt1 | contig 12892 bp, 24 predicted proteins | sample C_130625_EF_Meta_FD_87317 | JGI IMG/M metagenome (GOLD analysis project Ga0114959, IMG submission 87317) | Freshwater microbial communities from Lake Croche, Canada to study carbon cycling - C_130625_EF_MetaG | ecosystem: Environmental > Aquatic > Freshwater > Lake | place: Lake Croche, Canada...
AATAGCTAGTTGGAATAACATACCAGAAAATGTTAGCCAAGGGCCGTGTAATCTTGCTTCTTCGCGAGCAGCTTCCTGAGCTTGTGCTTTTGCTAGTAATTCTTTCTTACCTTCACCTTTTTCAGGATCACTTTCGTATCGGGCAATTTTTGTTTCTAATTTAGCAATACGTTCTTTATCTTTATCTTTTTTAGCATCTTCTAATTGACCTTCGGCAATCATTTGTTTAATACTTTTAGATTGATAGAAACCATATGTATTACTTGCCTTAAGTAAATTAGTTTGTGCGGTGCTACTAAAATTATTAGCAATATATGTGTTGCCTGCTAAGAATAACGCCATAAAAACAATGACTAGTCCTGCTTTGTCTTTGATTTTTGCTTCACGTTCTGAACGTGATAAAACTGGTTTTTGTTCAGCCATTTCTTACTCCTTGTTGCCCATTGGCCCAATTTTTTTCACGCTCATTCTATCTTCCAAGACAGCAATGTGCTGACGGTTTTCCATGATAGCATCACGGTTCTTTTGAATTTCTTTTTCAAGATCTTGACGCAGTTTTTCACGGGCTAGTTCGGCACCACTGTTGCTGGCCTGTTTGTTGTCCGTGGTCACTACTAGACTTACCTTCTGGTTGAGAATAGTTACATCGTGCTGTATTGAGCCTAATGCTTGAATTAAATATCCTGTTGAACCAATCAGTAGTGGTAATAGAGCGAACAACAGTTTTTCTATAAATGCGCCTTTTGCGCTTTCTTTGTTTTCATCAGCCATCTTATGCTCCTAAAATATGTAGTGCATGTTCGTAGTGTTTGACTCGGTCTTCCAACCCAATATACCCGCCGTTAATTTTACGTGTCATTGTTTTAATGTCGCCAGCGTCAGCTTCGTTGTTTAAACCAGTATTTTCCCAAAACCAGCAGGCACTTTGCACCGCACCTTCAAATGTTGCTAGAAATTCCGGAATATCTTCAACTGGTGTTTCAATGCTTTCAGCAAATCGTGTGTAATTATCTTTACCAGTTAACTGAATAAGGCCGCGCCCGCAATAGCGATATCCGTCACCACTATGTTCGTCACCGTTGCCCATGCGTCCACCGTAGACACGGTTAGCAATCATTTCTGGTTTTTGTGCATATGCATTGGCAATTTCGTCGTTGGGGAAATATTTAGGAAATACCTTGCGCAGTGTTACAGCACGGTAGTTTAAGTTTTCTTTAATAGCACGATAGCCGCCGCTTTCATGGGCAGTTTGTGCTAGGAATGCAGCAACACGTTTTGGAGTGTTGATATCATAATCAGGTAATGCCTGAGCAAGTGCATCATACCAATGATCTAAATATGGATTACCCGGAATAATCTGTGCTAGTTGCTCTCTACTTAGAATAAATTCATCCGCCATTTAAATCTCCTGTTTAATAACAGTATTTAATGACAGGGTTTTGAAAATTAACCTAGCAGTTTATTTGCTTACATTATCAAAAATAATCTTTTGTGTTTGGTACCATTCTATCCACGAATCGTTTTTTACCGCGCATTCGTAGTAAGTTGTATAGTTGATAGTGACTGTTTTAGTATAGTCAATAATACTGACGTTTTCGCCATCAATTGTCTTTAATTGGGGGCATTTTTCTAGTAAAACGTCTGGAACTGACGGAAATTTAACAGTTACTGGAACCGTAGTAGAACAAGCAGACAACAGCATTATACTGACTAATAATAAGTATCTCATTTCTTTGACTCAATTGGTTGATTCAATGCAGCGGCATTGTGCGTTTTAATTATAATGTCAGGGATTGGACAATTTTCTACAAACTTAATCACTTCGTTATTTTTAACAACTTCGCGATCTATGTAGCTAATAATTTCATCGCCTTTATCATGAATGCGTTTTGTTTTCTTAACAATCTTAGTTACAATTTGTACATTAGCTTCGGAAGACTTTGCTTCAGCGTCTGCTACTTTTGCTTCCATTTCTTTTACACGAGCCTCCCATGCTGCTTGATTACTAATTGCACCTTCAAACCAAACACCTGCTACTAAAAGCAATATAGAACCAACTTGTATTGGTAATGTATATGTGCTAATGAATGGGATAAATTTTAATATTAGGCTAGCAACTAATCCTATTACACCCGCTAATAAAATAACATGAAATATCCAATTAGGTAAAAAATTCATTAACCACATATTACCACCTATCTTTTTCTATAACTATGGCTCGACTGCCATTTCTAATTAAAAACTTGTTACCAATTTTATTGATATCGTAGTTGCCCATGTACTTGGCCAAAAAGAACATTTGACTCTGGCTACTTTCATCTAATGATAATGGACCCGGTACTGTATGTTTAACATCTTCATAATCACCTATAGCAATAAACTTTGCTGCAATATCACCAGCATATGGTCTGCTGAATACCAATTGGTTATCTTCTGCAAGATTGACATCAACGCTACCTTGGTCGAAGAATTCTTTAATATCGTTGCCTTTGATTTCGTTAATTTTACGTTCGTAATCTTCTTTAGTTAAGGGAATTGCTTCTGTAATATTCTTTTCGTTAAACTCTAAACTATTCGGAGCCTTCTGATAACGGAATCTCCATTCGTAGCAATTACAAAGTTGCCCTACCCCACTTAATAATTCTTTTAATTGAGATTTTAATTCTGGTGTTCTTTGGATCTCAACAAACACTTGATATTGGCCGTCGTGTTCTTCCCCCGCGCTCATATCAGCATCAAGAATAAAGTCATATCCTCTTTCGATGAATTCCATCATATCAACTGCCGGATTCTTTTCGCGTACTCGAAAACCTAAAACAATTACATCACTATCTTCACCCATTTTACTACGGTATTGATCTACAGTGAATACTTCTGATACGTAGTCTTTTAGATCGCCGGATCTTAGACCTTCATTTAAATTATGCTGTGGCATCTTGTGGAGCCTCCGATGGTTCTTCTTGTGCAACATTTTCAGTTTCTGCAGAATTATTACTATATTTCATAAGTTCTGCCATTTTATTGTTCTCTTGATTTTCCTTGCCTACATAAACATCTTGCATCAATTTCTTAGGCATAGTAATAGTCACAGTCCAAATAGGATGTGCATCAATTTTACCTTTCTTTGTACCTGGACGAAAATCTCCAGGTTCTTTAATCTTGCGAGGAAGCATGACTACTTCTTTAGCATATACTACCTTACATCCATAATCTACCAAACGTTTGCCACCATTGGGATCGGGCATGTTTTCTCGTGTCCACATGAATTTGCAAGTTACATCGTAACGATTTACATCAGGGCCAGCAATGAGTTCCCCTTCTTCCCAATTTTTAAATACATAGATATCAAGTTCGTCAATTACACGTTCGAAGTCTTTGAGTACTTTGAACGCACTATTGTTTTCACTTAGTGTCTGTAGATTCTTTATAACGTCAATTATGTCGTGGGCCATAGTGTTCTCTTTATAGAATATTTATCCATTCCTAACTGAACTAGGATTGTAATTTGTTTAAGATTCAAATTTGGCTTCTTTGAGCGGGTATTTTAAGATAAGTTTTAAATATTAGTGCAGGTCGATCTTCACCAAGGAGGTAAAATTGCCTAGAGCCAAACAAAAATCACGGGACTCAAACGAACAGCGCGATCCTAGATTTCAAAAAGAAACAGGTGGGAATTTAATTCAAATTAAACCTTACCTAAAACGCAGTCAGCAAGTCAACATAGTTCCACGAAACCTAAGCCAAGAGAATTATCTTGAATTGCTAAAAAACCCCAAGAAGTACATTATTTTAGCCATCGGTCCAGCCGGCACGGGTAAAACAATGTTAGCCGTACAGATGGCAATCAAATTGTATAAGGAAGGAACAATTAGTAAAATAATTGTAACCCGTCCCGCTGTATCGGTAGATGAAGAACATGGGTTTTTACCAGGAGATTTAAATGCCAAAATGGCACCCTGGACAAGACCTATATTTGATGTGTTTGAAGAATACTATCACCCTAAGGAGATAGCAGGTATGTTAGAAGATGGATCCATTGAGATTTCACCTTTAGCATATATGAGAGGTAGAACATTTAAAAATGCATTCATTATCGCAGATGAAATGCAAAATGCTACCCCAAGTCAAATGAAAATGTTATTAACTAGAATTGGCAACAATTCTCGTATGGTAGTTACTGGAGATTTAAACCAAGCCGACCGTCCTAGTGAAAACGGTCTCCTAGAGTTTTGCAGTTTGTTCGGAGGAGGAGGTGATTCGCGAATGATTGCAATGGCAAGATTTGAAACTCGAGATATCGAAAGACATCCTGTTGTTAAGGAAGTATTAAAAATCTATAAGGAAGATACTAACGACTAATACCTAAGCTAACCAATAGATAAACCGCACATTATTCGACCTGCATCGAATGTGCGGTTTTTCATTATTGTAAACGAGCCAATTTTACAAGTGTAGCAGCAAGATTGATTTCCGGATCAGCAATCAGCGTATGATCAACTAGTCCTTGCTTGATAATCAACAATGCTTGATCTTTTTGTTCTTCAGTTGTGCCAAACAGATCCAAGTTGTTATACATCCAAGTATAAATTTCTTCCATTTCTTCTGGACGAGCACGACCACATAGCAATGTTCTTGCTTCTTTAATCTTGCCCCGCTTAAATAACTCAACCATGTCAATTTTGTAATCAGCAACACCTGCCTCAACAGCAGTGGGTGTTAGCAACTTGCCTTCGTTAACGTTTTGTTGGACCATATTGATACACTTACGCAAATCTGGATATGTCAATTTAACATAGGTATCTAACGTGTCAAGATCAAAGTCTACGTTTTCTTCAACTAGAATTGTAGCAACACGAGCAGTGAATTCTGTTTGATCAGTCTTGTCAACATGAAAGCCTTGGCAACGACTATGCAATGCCGGAATGATGCGATTGGGATAATTGCAAGTAAGAATGAACCTACTGTGGTTACTATATGTTTCCATAACACCACGCAAAATAGCCTGTGCATTAGGTGTCAAGTAGTCAGCCTCGTCGAGTAGTACAACTTTAAAAGGACCAAACGGAATCATTTGTACAAAGTTTGTGATTTTATCACGTACAGTATCTACATTGTTTTCACGCGACGCATTAATTTCTAATATATCAAAATCTTCAACACCCAGTTCATTACACAAGACTTTGGCCAATGTGGTCTTACCAATACCAGCAGCACCGCTCAACAACAGATGGGGAATGCTACCTTCCTTGATCCAGGCACTAACTTGCCTACGCTGTGCGTCATCTTTGAACACATACTCGCCAACAGTCTTTGGCCTATATGCCTCAACCCATAATTTCTTCATACTAGTTCCTCTAAAATGCCTAAAAATTCTGCTATGATCAATAAGAATCCGCCTATATCAATATGTCCCAAGATAAGAGCAGAACCTGCTCCAATACGTAATACGCTTTTTACAAGGCTAACATAAAAATGTCCTCGGCTTGTATCTTTGGGTTGTATTTCAAAATTATCCACGAAGACTCTCCATAGTGATAATCTTTGCTAGACAACGTCCCAAGTCTTCATCATGACTAACAATATGCAGTTGGTTCTGACTGCGATCCTTTTGACGATCATACACACGAGTCTCGACAACGGTTCCACCGTTGGCACGATAGATACTTAGACGCATGGGTTCTGAACTAAGCGTTTCACTATCTGTTGCTATAGCAAGCCCTCGTTGTTTGCCGACCATTATGTTAGCTTCACTATCATTACTATTAATCCAGTTTCGAAGACGTCTTTTTAACCATTTCATTTCTTTTTTCCTTCTGCTTCTGCCACACGTTTGCGTAGGCTGCTACTACTAAAGGAATGATCTCGTCCATTATAGACAATTTCAATTCCACGCTTGAGACAAATTTCACGCCCTGTAAACTCTTTGTCTTTATACTCTACACCTAATATTCTAACATCAACAGGCAAAATAAGCAAGAGGTCTTCCAGGTCTTTTTCTGTTTGATACACTACAACTTCGTCCACGTTGCGATTCGTACTGACCTGTATTTGTCGTTCTACAATAGTTTGTATTGGAGAATTTTTTGTATCCGGGCGATCTATAGTTGGATCTGTTTGCAATGCTGCTATCAAATAGTCACAATGATTTTTAGCCTCTGCTAACATAGCAATATGGCCAGCATGAAAAAGGTCCCATGCACTAAAAACAATACCAATTTTTTTATTTTGAGATTTAAGATCTTTGAGTTTGTTAAATATCATTTCCAGTCGTCGTCCTCTCTATAGGTCATGTATGGTAAAATATCGTTGTCAAATATTTGTGCCATTTGATTCCATAGTGCTTTGCGTTCGGAGTCAGTCATTCCTGCTGTAAATGAAAAATCAGTTGTAAGTCTAGTCAACCCGTAATCGTGCCTATAAGTCATGCACATACTTGTGATAATTTGTTCGCGTGTTTTCATAATTTATTATAGTCGTAAAAAAAGGGCCTGTCAAGACCCTTTTATCAAGATGGCAAATTAAATACCAGGGATGTTAAAGTTAACATTTGATCCTGCACCAATTGCTGCATTTCTCATTGCACCTTCTGGTTTTTCATCTGCACTCATTAATACAGATTTAAGTTCTACCATGCGTAATTCAAGAATAGACTCATCTTCTGTTTCGAGTTCGATAGTTCGTGTCCACCGGCCATGCTCAACTAGTATCCATTCTCCTACCTTAATATCTTTTTGGTCTGGTCCAATTGCCCATACCTTACCCCACCGAGGATGGATACCTTCTGATTTACCGTTTGCACTGGTTAATAGAATACCGCCTTTGCTGGTTTCCATTCCAAATTCCATATCTGAAACTAGCACGTTATCTCGTATGGGGACAATTTTACCTTTAACTTTCATATGTAACCTTATTTTTTCTTAGGTGTTACTGGTTCAATAACGGATTCAACAACTGGATTTGTTTTTGTTTGTACTGGTCTAGGAGCATCGGGGATTGCTTTGGGATTATTTTCATAATATTCGGCCATGATATCCTCGCGTTTCTTAATAATTTTTCCACCTGGACCTAATTCATCTCCACGTGCATTTACCTTTACATTACCAATTGCGGGCATTAGTTCGTTTTGCCCGATTAGTTTATCCATGTCAACTATTTTACCTTGCATTGATCTGTGAACATTTTTCATATTTAATTTCCTTATTTTAAGAATTCTTTGATATCTAAATTATATTTTAAACTGTCTATTTTGTGAATTCCAATCAAATATAAACAGTAACTGGACACTGAGCTACCTCGTCCTACACCCCAAACAATCTTGTTGTCTCTCATGACGTCTACTAAGTATTTAAGATAACACAATAGCTCATACATGCCAAGCTGGACAAATAATTCTAATTCTTCAGCAACTCTATTTGATTGTTCTTCAGTTTGACATTTACCTAACAAGAATTCAACCATGTTAAAATCTTTATATTCTTTAGGCATAAACCAATTACGTTGATTAATTTTATCAAATTCATCTACACTTTGTGTTGGTTTTTGATAAACTGGTATACTGTCAACCGTATCTTTGTTTATATTTTTAGATGTATTGAATTGCAATGCTGCTGCATCTTCTATGTACAAATTTTGAAAGTCTTTTATTTTTCCGCTGTAGATTGAATCAAACAATTCATTTGCGGTTAAAAATACAGCACCATATTCATCAATTCTCATAGTGCTAGTTTAACATGATTATTAAACTAATGTCAATGATCTATTTTTATATATTCGCCTAAATCTTGATTTTGATTTTGCATTAATTTCTTAGTGGCCAATTCATGACGTCTGGCTTGCTCTGATCGGTATGCTGCCAATATAACTGATATTTGTTGCATCACTCCGCTCTGTCCAAATTTTGAAGCAATGAAATATTTGTTCATTAACTCAGTTATCTTATTATCAACATCTTCATTTTTAAGAGTTGCAAGATCAGGCAATAATGGATTAAACATATTATGGAAGGGTTACGCTAGTTCCAGTCATAGTGTACCATATACCGCCGCTGCTATATACTGGTTTATTGTACTCACTGGTTAAAAACACCACGGTACCATCGTCTAATGATCCCAAATTAAACAATTCGCTTTTGGTATAATTATTGAGAATTAGATTTGCAGGATTAGTAGTTACTAATTGTAATGCTGTTATTTCATTACTTGCTACTTCTAGTGCCGATTTTATTTTGGTATAATTGGTCCTAAATCCTTGGCTATCATTGTCTGCTCCGGGTATAGGAAAATCAGCATTAATTGTGCTGCTATAATTTGTTATTGTGCTTGCCATTGTCTAGTTCCGCTTGTTCTTTTATTTACTGAATTTGTTTTTTAAGTTCGTCAACTTCGGCAGCTAGTTCTTTGATTGCTTGTATAATCAATCCTGCTAACTTTTCATAACGTACTACTAAGAAACCGTCATCTCTAGTTGCTACTACTTCTGGAAGTACCTTTTCAACATCTTGTGCAATGATACCTGTGTCATGCTTACGAACAAAATAATTATCATCGCCTCCTCTGTTTTCAATGACACTATCTCGCCAATCGAACATAACACCGGATAATGATTTAACTTTTCCTAAAGCATTTTCAATAACTGTTATATTTTCCTTCAATTGTATGTCAGAGGTAGAATATGCTGTAATTTCTTTAGTTGCACGAATTTCGCCAGTTATTGTCATAAGTCCAACACCACCGGTGCCGCCTGTTGCAGATAAAGTTCCAACCGCTGACCAAACTGGTGAACCTGTACCTCCACTTATTAATATTTGACCGGCCGACCCTGCATTAGTAAATCCTGTTTGATCTACATCCACTTGCCATAACAGTCTGCCGCTGCTACCGCCCACAATACTAATAGCAGTAGAAGCCGCACCGCTTTGTGGAGTAGCCCAAATAAATCCGTCCCCTGATGAATTTACAGTTAATACCTGATTTGCTGTACCAATTCCTAGCATTAAAGTAGAATCTATTGCTGTTTGGTAAGGCAATGAACCTTTAACACCGCCAACTAAATTAGTAGCTTTTCCTGCGGTTATTTGACTAGTGTCAGTAAAAACGGGCCCACCAACTGCTGTTCCTTTGCTTAATAATACTTGTCCATCTGCACCTGGACCAAAGAAACCAGTTGCGCCCGGCCCAGTTTGATAGGGAATTTTATTAGTAGTTCCCCCGGTTAGGCTATTTGCAGAACTTGTAGCCACCCCAGTTGTCCATACCAGTCCATTGCCAGTTGCATTAACTGACAATATTTGATTTGCTGTACCAAGGGCAAGCATTGCAGTAGTGCTTGGGGCATTTTGATATGGAATTGATCCCAACGCCCCGCCGGCTATATTTGCGGCATATCCTACTGCTATAGTACTGGTATTTCTAAATACCGGTCCAATTACGCTTGCTCCCGAACTTACTAACAATTGACCCGAAGTACCTGGCCCAAAAAAACTAGTAGTACTAGGAGCAGTTTGCCACGGTATTTGACCTAACGTACCACCAGTTAAACTGCCGCCTCCACCACCACCTCCGCCCCCGGTAAACAACGTACCATTTTGATATAAATTTCCTTTAAAATTTATATCACCGCCTACCCATAAATTACCACCTAAACCAACACCGCCGAGTACCCGTAATGCACCAGTAATGGTTGATGTAGCATTTGTGTTATTATTAATTTGTGTAACATCGTCTGTAGTTATAGATACTGTAGTTACGGTAGTATATTGAATTACTAATTTTTCTGCGGTAATTGTTCCGCCTACCCAAAGGTCTTTTGCAATGCCAACACCACCTGCAACAATTAATGCGCCAGTGAGTGTAGAAATAGCATTAGTTGAGGTAGTTACTGCAACATTTGGAGAAGTTAACTTTCTATCAATAGTATTAAATGTTAAGTCAGTACTTGCACCGGATGTATAATAACTTCCGCCGCCACCACTGACCATTGTAGGGTAACGGATACCTTCATTTCCTGCTAATGAGTTTACTCGTAAATTATCGCTATATATAGCCTTGTTTACTGTTATAGAAGATGTAGACACCCATGTAGCAGTATTCGTAGTATACTGCAATAAGTTTCCATAAGACCCTGTAGAAATAAATCCAGTTGAGCTGGTACCTTTTTGTATTAGTATAGAGCCAGCGCTACCACCGCCTATATCAGTTGCAGTGGTTAATGTAAGTCCATTTGTACCAGTAGCACCTCGAGAACCAGTAAATCCCACAACGCCCTGTGTACCGGTTGATCCAGTAAATCCCACAACACCTTGTGTGCCAGTTGAACCATTATATCCTTTGTCACCTCGCGATCCAGTAAATCCCACAACACCCTGTGTACCAGTTGATCCAGTAAATCCTAGTGCGCCCTGTGTACCAGTTGATCCAGTAAATCCCACAACCCCCTGTGTACCAGTTGAACCTGTATATCCTGGGTTACCCCTTGATCCCGCAAATCCCACAGTTCCTAATAACTCTCTAGCTGCCGATACCGATAATACCCCTTCACCTCCTTTGTCAGCTACGATGAATTGAGTTGCGCCCGCTGTGGGTTCTGTGATTGTATTTCCTGTAACTTCGGTAAGCGGTGAACGTATTGTTGCCATGGTGTGATATCCAGTTTATATAAGTTATTTATTATTATTTAAATTAATGCAAAGTATGGTTCCCGTCAATCTGTATATCTCGAATGCCAAAAATTTTTAATATTTTTTTTACTGAAGTTGGAGGATTTTCCATTAGCTTCTCAGGAAACATCATACTTTTTAATTCGCCGTCTGAATTAATAATAAATCCGTAATCTCCTTCAACAAAATCATCATCGTCATCGTTTTCGTTCATTATGTGCTCTTTTTATTGCCAAAGTATTTATGTAGAGGTAAATAATAGTAACATTTAATTCTAAAGGAAATAAATTATGTTCAAAAAAATCAAAGAGTTCTTCGTAGGCAAACCTGCTCCGGTATCTACTCCAACAGTTGAATCAGCACCATACAAGGTTCCTGAACCAGCAGCAACAACACCAATTCCACTTATTGTTACTAACAGCAATCCTGCGGATAATGTACCGGTTGCTGAAGTAGTTGCACCTGTAGTTGTTGAAGCGCCGGTGGTTGCTGAAATGCCAGTAGTTGCTGAAGTAGCTGTTAAAAAACCACGTAAGCCGCGTACTCCAAAAGTAGCAGCGGTAGCAGAGGTCAAAGAAAAAGCCCCAGCAAAAGCCAGGGCTCCAAAACTAACAGTAGTTAAGACTGCTAAAGCAAAATCAAAGAAGGTTTAATTTTTTAGCTTGCTCGTACAATGCGAAGCTGGCTAAATTTTTACCTTTAGATTCACACATTATGTCGAATTGATTTAGAAAACTCAGTGCCCATTCGTTTACTGCTGTATTCCAGTAGAAATCACTATGTGCTCTGAGTTTCTGCTTTTTGTATCCATTTTCTAACAACGACTTTAACTCTGGGCGATCAACAGTGGAAAAGCCTGAGAGTATATCTTCGCGGCTAAGACTGTAATGCATAGTAGGACGCAGACCCCTCCAGCTATCAACAACTTGTTGAACGCGATGATCATTAGGGGAAATATATTCTCCCGAGTTAATCCAATTATGGTGTACATCAAGTACGATAGGTAAGATATCAGTGAGCGTAAGACAATCATTTAATCCCCAGGAGTTTTCTTCGTTTTCGATGGTAATGCAATTTCTTGCTTCGTTGCTGAGTCTGTTGTAGGCTCGTCGGATTCCATCTGGACCTTGCTTTCCACTAATGTGGACGTTGATTTTAAGATCTTGAAAGGATTGACCGTAGCCCATGTACCTGGCCATGTCTGCATGATATTCAAACTCCTCTATACTACGTTCGACAATACCGGGATTGTCTGAGGCAAGTACAGTAAACTGGCCAGGATGGAAGCTAAGACGTACATTGCGCTGGCGAGCAATATTGCCAATGTCATTGAAGCCCACAGTGCAATAATCCCTAACATCACTACGACGCCAAAAATAGCTCCAATCACGTTGGGTATAAACAGGCAGCATATCACTGCTAAGGCGCACCATCCTAAGATTTTCATCAAGTTGTCCTACTCTTTCTACCAGTAATTTACTACTGTTAATATTTTGTACCATGATGTCCCAGAGTTTTTGTTCTGCAACATCTTTGCTCTGTCTATTTAACCAAGCGACAGTGGTGCCACCTGTATTATATTTTTTGGCATCATCTTTGATATCGATGCCGTTGACTTGGTCGGGACGATCAATCCATTTGCAGCAAAAACCCACTCGTTTAATCACTTTTCAACTTTCGATAGAGTCCATGAACCATTTTCGCATTCTTTCCAATCCAGCACGTCGCCTTCTCGCCAACCCTGTAATTCTAACATATCTTGAGGTAATGGCAAGACAAGATCGCCACTACCGTCTTCTGCTTCTTCTAGGGTAACCGTCCATGATGTTGCAGTGGTCATTTTAGTTGAACTCCGGCAAGTTTATAATTAGCATACACAATAACCGCATCAAACAGGGCCATTACGTAATGTTGATTGGATAGATTATTAACGCAAGATAAACTCAGCCACCCAATAAGAAACCAAGTAATTTGATCTTGATTTGTCACATACCATTGTTTAAATGTATTCATTATTTGCTCCTAATCATGTTAATAACTTCCAGTGCCTCTGAAAAATATCCAGCATCTAGATGCTGTTCGATTGCTTCTCCAAGCATTGCGGATAAATCAATCATAATAAAATCTGTAGTGTACGGTTGTTTCCACGAGATTGTGTATGAAATTTTCTTGTCGTCCATGTTACCACTCCTTAGTAAGTGCATGATGCACTAAAAATTGTTTAAAAGCACGATACAC
>Ga0114959_10003230_pt1 | contig 12887 bp, 13 predicted proteins | sample C_130625_EF_Meta_FD_87317 | JGI IMG/M metagenome (GOLD analysis project Ga0114959, IMG submission 87317) | Freshwater microbial communities from Lake Croche, Canada to study carbon cycling - C_130625_EF_MetaG | ecosystem: Environmental > Aquatic > Freshwater > Lake | place: Lake Croche, Canada...
AAACAACGTTTCCAGTGTATCCGATGTTACAACAATAGAAGAACTATTTGAAAAAATGGCACAAGATGAGGAAGATGATGATGCGGTTGGATATTATAAAAAACCCAACTACGTAAAAAAATACAATGATAAACAGGCAACAATTGTAGATATTTTGTGCGATAAAACTTTCGAACGAGATAATAAGCTCTACGAACTGAATTTAGCGTTGAGTTCATGTTTTCCAAAATTAGAGGGAGATAAAGTAACCTTTATAGGTTCAACTTTTATGAATTATGGTGATCAAGAACCATATAAAAATCATTGTATTGTTTTAAACAGTTGCAGTGATATGCCTATTCAAAATAGTATAATTGAAAGCTATCAAACAGAACGTGAAGTATTGTTGGCTTGGCAACAGTTAGTTCAACGAGAAAATCCTGATATTGTTATTGGTTATAATATATTTGGTTTTGATTATGAATTCATGTTTCGACGTGCTGAAGAAACTGGATGTGTAAATGAATTTTTAAAATTATCGCGAAACAGTGATGAAGTTTGTGGTACAAAAGACAAAGACACACAAAAAATAAAAATAGAAGAAACTAATATTCAAATAGCTAGTGGTCAACATGATTTAAAATTCATTAAAATGAATGGACGGCTGCAAGTAGATTTATATAATTTCTTCCGTCGTGAAGAGAATTTATCATCATATAAATTGGATTATGTTGCTGGCCATTTTATTGGTGACTACATTAAAAGTTTTGAACATTGTTCCTTTAAAACAGAAATTAAAACAACCAACATGACAGGTCTTTTAGAAGGTAGTTTTATTCATTTAGAAGAAATTGTCCATTCAGTTGACTATTACGACGATGGTGCGAAATACAAAGTGACTTATATTAACAAACAAGAAGGTAAATTTAAAATTGATGGTATTGTAAATCCAGATATGAAAAAGAAAGTTCGTTGGTGTTTAGCAAAAGATGATGTAACACCCAAGGATATTTTTAGAATGACAAATGGTAGTGCAGATGATCGATCTGTGATCGCGAAATATTGTATTCAAGATTGTAACCTAGTCCATTATTTATTCAATAAAGCAGATGTATTAACAGGTTTTATAGAAATGGCAAAAATTTGTAGTGTTCCTATTAACTTTTTAGTAATGAGAGGTCAAGGTATTAAATTAACCAGTTATGTTGCTAAGAAATGTCGTGAAAAACGGACACTAATTCCTGTAATGGAAAAAGGAGATTTAGAAGAAGGTTACGAAGGTGCAATTGTATTGGACCCAAAATGTGACTTGTATTTAGACAATCCAGTTGCATGTGTGGATTATGCGTCACTGTATCCAAGTTCAATGATTAGTGAAAATCTATCTCACGATAGTAAAGTGTGGACTAGAGAATATGACTTAGCAGGAAATCTAGTTGATGAATGGGGTGAAAAAGACGAAAACGGTGATTTTATATATGATAATTTACCTGGTTATGAATATGTAAATATTACATACGATACATTTAAGTATGTGCGTAAGTCGCCAAAGTCCGCGGCAGAAAAAGTAAAATCTGGTACAAAAACATGTCGATTTGCACAATTTCCAGAAGGAAAAGCAATTATGCCTTCTATTTTAGAAGAGCTTTTAATGGCTAGAAAATCAACACGTAAATTAATACCACAACAAAGTGATGAATTTATGAAAAATGTCTTGGATAAAAGACAGCTTGGATACAAAGTAACTGCCAACTCGTTGTACGGACAATGTGGTGCAAAAACAAGCACATTTTATGAAAAAGATATTGCTGCTTGTACTACTGCAACTGGTAGACTTTTATTGACTTATGCAAAAAAAATTATTGAAGAGTGTTATGGAGATGCAATATGTAACACAAAAGATCACGGTCCTGTACTTACAAAAGCTGAATACATTTATGGTGATAGCGTAGCAAATTACACTCCAATTTATATAAAAAGAAATGGGACAGCTGAAATTCTAACAGTTGAAAAATTAGCTCAAAAATACGGTGAAAACAATTGGGTTAAATGTAGTGAAGAAGGTAAACAAGAAAAAGAATTTTGTGAACTAAGTGATGTTGAAACATGGACAGAAAAAGGTTGGACTAAGTTGTATAGAGTAATACGTCACATTTTAGCTCCCCATAAAAAAATGGTTCGTGTAGTAACACCATCAGCAATAGTAGATGTTACTGACGATCATTCATTGTTATTAAAAAATGGCAAAGAAATATCACCAAAAAACACTACAGTTGGTACTGAATTGTTACACCATAAATTACCTAAAATTTCATGTGGTGAAAATACTATTAGTAATTATTTTGATATTTCAAAACCAGAAAGCCATATTGAAATGGCAAAATTTATTGCACATTATCATTCTATCGATGCACGTACAAAAGTAATTAAAATTGATGATGTAGACATGTCACATTTATACAAAGTAGAATTGTATAATCAGTATTTGTTTGATGAAAATGCACGTTCACTGAAATGTGTGAATATTTTACATGAAATAGAATACAAAGGTTATGTGTATGACTTAACAAGTGAAAATCATCATTTTGCTGCTGGTATAGGAAATATGATAGTTCATAACACAGATTCAGTATTCTTCACTTTCAATTTACAAACACCAGAAGGCAAACCAATCCGAGGTAAAGAAGCATTGGAAATTACAATTGAATTGGCTCAGGAAGCAGGACATTTGGCATCGAGTTTATTAAAAGGACCACACGACTTGGAATATGAAAAAACGTTTATGCCATTTTGTTTATTATCAAAAAAGAGATATGTTGGTATGCTTTATGAAACGGATCCAAATAAATGCAAAAGAAAAGAAATGGGAATTGTATTAAAACGACGTGATAATGCACCAATAGTAAAAGACATTTATGGCGGTATAATAGATATTTTAATGAAAGAACAAAATATCAATCGTGCCATAGAATTTTTACAAAACTCTTTACAAAATATAGTTGATGAAAAATTTCCAATGGAAAAATTAATTATAACAAAATCACTGCGATCAGGTTATAAAAATCCGCAGTCTATTGCACATAAAGTTTTAGCTGATAGAATAACTTCTAGAGACCCAGGTAATAAACCGAGCTCCGGAGACAGAATACCTTTTGTATACATAAATTCAACAAACAAAAAGGCTTTACAAGGTGATAAAATTGAAACACCTTCTTTTATTAAAGAACAAGGATTGAAAATTGATTATTCCTTTTATATTACAAATCAAATTATGAAACCAGTACAACAAGTGTTTGCTCTTGTTTTAGAAAAAATATGGGAATTACAAGGGAAAAAATTAACGACATTGCAAAAGTATAAAAAAGAAGTTGAACTTTTGAAAAAAAAATATCCAGATGACAATGAAAAATTAAAAGATAAAATTGATGACTTGCGAAATAAAGAAGTTAAAACATTGTTATTCGATAAATATTTGAGAGAAACAAATAATGAAAAACAAGGTGTAAAAAGTATTAAAAGTTTCTTTATGAAAATATAAGAATTTTATAAATTTACTTTTATAATAAATTTATAAAATATGTGCAAATAATTACATTTCAGCTAAATTGTTACTACTACTATTGTTACTAGTAATGTTAGTAAATTTATTATAAACATATGATAAATCCTGAAACATTTTTTTTACACTCATTATAAAACCAATATTATTAACTTGGGTTGTATAGTTTATTTCACTTTCTTCTTCTGCGTCCATTGATATATCCGATAAACTTTCATCTTCGTAATATTTTTCTTCGTCATACTCTTCTTCATCTTCGTCATTGTCATAATCGCGAATATATTCTAATTCAGGTGTAGACCCAAGATAATCTTCGAAACCTTTTGCTTCATTCCAATTTCGAATAAAATTTTCTTGATCTAATTTACATAAAATAGATCTAATGCTTCTTTGATGTAACTGTGCTATTTCTTGAACAGATAATTCTAATAATTCATATTCGCGTTGAAGTGCAATAATCTCGTTAATATTCCATTTAAAGTAATGTCTTTTACAAATCATTATGTATTAATTTTATTGTATATTTATCTTTAAGTTATTTTGTTTTTTTCTTATACACTTTATCGAAATGAGAATTGAATACGATTATTAGATAAGTCATATAATGCGTCTTGAAATAAACTTTCTAATATACTACTTGTCTGATCTGTAAGATTTCTAATGTTTCTAATAGTTTCTTCTGTATTTGTAGTAGAGTTAGTAGTGGTATTTGATGTTTCATTACTTTCATTTTCGACAGAAACGTTATTTTCTGGGTTAACATAATTTCGAATGTCATATCTACACACTGGACATTTACAATTAGAGTTAAACCAAGACATTAAACTTTGCGTACTAAAAATATGTTTGCAATGTTTTATCATTGTAACTTCTGACGTATCTGTGAAAGTTTCTAAAGAAATTGGACAACTTGTATTAATAGGATCAATAATTTCTCCGTATACAGTATTAGAAGTTGCATTTTCTATTTGGATAGATGTTGGACGAATAGTAACAGGTTGAAAAAATGAATTCATTATTCCAGTCATTCTTCCGAATGGAGTAGGATCAACATTTGGTTCCCAGTTAAATGGTCTATCATGATTGCGTCTTTGAGAAAATCTATTTCTACTTATTCTTGAACGTCGGTGTTGGTTCTCATTTAAATTGGCATTGTTGTTATTGACGTTCGTATTGGCATCAGTAGTGTTGTTAGTATTTGAGTTATTGTTATTAGCAACTGGAATTGTAAAAAATTGTACTTCATCTACAATGTAATAAGGGATATTATCGATAAAAATACGTCTATCATTTAGATTATTTGTATTGTGAATATTGTTATTTTGTTGATTTAAATTATCATTAAAAATATTTGAAAAAGATGGCGTTCTTCTATTTGTCATAAAATTGATTAAGTTATGTGTTATTTCTCTGTTTTGATCAAGTAGGTGATTAATAATTCTTAGATTATCATTGTATATTGTATTTAATATATTAATATAAAGTAAATCTGTATTATTTAAATCACTAAATAAATTATTATTATTATTATTATTCATATTGTTCCCATTGGACATTATATAGTTATGGTATATAATATATATTTATATTAAATCTGTTTAAATGTATATTAGTAATAATAATAACACGGTTTAATTTATGAATACGAAAATAAATAAAGATTTATATAAAGGCAAAGGTCTAAGTGGGTTGGCAAACTTGGGTAATACTTGTTTTATTAATTCAAGTATTCAAATTATATCGCATACTTATGAATTAAATACTATTCTTGATGATGTAAATACAGCATCAAGAATTAAAAATAAATATGATTCGGCATTATTAATAGAATGGAATAACTTAAGAAAAATCTTGTGGGAAAACAATTGTGTTGTGTCACCTAATAAATTTATTAAAACAATACAAAAAATAGCAGGAATTAAAGGACTAGATATTTTTACAGGATACTCGCAAAATGATGTTGGGGAATTTCTATTGTTCCTAGTAGACTGCTTTCATAATTCATTGTCGAGAGAAATAAAGATGAATATTTCAGGAAAACCTGAAAATGAAAAAGATGAATTAGCAATTAAATGTTTTGATATGATTAAAAAAATGTATACAAATGAATACTCTGAAATATGGAATTTATTTTACGGTGTACATGTTTCACAAATCATATCTTTAGAAAATGGTAAAGTATTACAAGAAAATCCTGAGCCCTATTTTATGATTGACTTACCAATACCACAAAACAATAAAAGCCCAACCTTAATTGATTGTTTTAATTTATATATTGAAGGGGAAGAATTGAAAGATGAAAATGCCTGGTATAATGAAAAAACAAAAGAAAAAACGAATATTAAAAAGAAAATTGTATTTTGGTCTTTACCAAATATTTTGGTAATTGACTTTAAACGTTTTAATTCAAGAAATCAAAAAAATCAAATTTTAATTGATTTTCCACTGGACAATTTAGATTTATCCGAATATGTAATAGGTTATAAAAAAAAATCATATGTTTACGAGTTATACGGTATTTGTAACCATTCTGGTTCTGTTTTTGGTGGACACTACACATCATATGTTAAAAATGCAAATGATAAATGGTATCATTTTAATGATACCAGTGTAGTAGAAGTATCATTATTGAATGCAATTATTTCACAAAAAGCCTATGTTCTATTTTATAGAAAAAAACAAAATCGCTGAATATATATATATAATATACTATTATGGAAGTAAATACAACATCAACAATAGACCCTGTAAATATGTATGATTATGTAAATAATTTCTTTTTAAATCCAGTCGTGTTTTTTATTATTTTTTCAGTTGTTATTGTTTATTTACTTGTTTTCTCTTCTTTAGGAAATAAACAAGAAATTACTGTTAATTCAGACAGTTCTACTTCAAATAATAAAACTGGACTAGGAATTTTGGGTATTATTGTAATTGCTTTATTAGTTGTTTTAGTAGCAATCAATGCATTTCAATATTTTTTCAACATAAACATTACTGCATCATTAAATAATTTATTTACAAATAAACCAGAAGTTGATATTACTGTAGAGCAAGATAATATACAACAAACACAACCAGTTCCTGAAATTAAATTTAGAAAACAAGTATTCAATATACCTGGTAATTATTACAATTATGAGGATGCAAAAGCAATATGTTCAGCATACGGCGCAGATTTAGCAAATTATCAACAAATTGAAAATGCTTATAAAAATGGAGCAGAGTGGTGTAACTATGGTTGGTCAGATGGACAAATGGCATTATTTCCTACACAACAACAAACTTTTAATAATTTGCAAACCATACAAGGTCACGAACATGACTGTGGTAGACCAGGTATAAATGGAGGATTTATAGCAAATCCAAATGTTAAATTTGGTGTAAATTGTTATGGAGATAAACCAAAAATAACACAAGATGAAGAAAATTTAATGAAAACGTCATCTCCTTATCCACAAACGATGCAAGATATAGAATTTCAGAAAAAAGTGGATTATTGGAAAAATAAAGTAACTGAAGTTCTGGTTTCACCATTTAATTACAAAATGTGGGGTGAGTTGTAATGTTTTTTTTATTAAAAATGCTAGCAAAAAAATTAAGTTATAATAAACCCAAACTAAAAATATAAAGTAACAGCTTGTTCTTAGTGTTATAATTATATGGTTTAAGTTTATAAAATGAAACAGTTTTTTTATTTTATTATAAATACATATATTACAAATTTTTGTTTTTTTTTCCATTTTACATAAACAAAATGGACAGTTTTTATTTTTATTGTACCAAATATTTAAACAGCTTGTATGTATCCAGCCGTTACACATGCAAGTTTTTATAAATGTTTCATTATGTAAGTTAATACAATATTCATCTTTATGATAATCTTTAATTTCTAAACATACAAAACAAATATTATACTCAACATAATGATTGACAATTGTTGTGTTATCAACATTATTCAACTCATTTGTATCATATAAGTAATGATTGCATGTCGAAAAATACATATATAATTATATTAATAATGTATAAAATATAATTATAGTTTCTTTCTGTATTGTTTTTTTGTATAACTTTTTGGATTTTTCAAACGTTTTCGTGATTGTTTTCTATTAACAATTTCCTTCATCTCATTTTCTTGTACTTTTACTAAATTTAACAACTTATCATGCAGTTCATCTTCAATAATATCGTCATCTTCATATTTATTATTTCTCTCTACAAATGATCCGCCATGTTTATAATTATAGGATAAGTTCCAATTAGGTATTACTAAATTGGTAAATAAATCAGAAACTTTGGTAATATCATTTCCACCACTATCTTGTTGCATAAAACTTCCTCCATTTATGTTACTATTTAAAGTCATAATTGGTGATAAATTATTTTTCATCATAATAGAATTAATATTAAATCCTCCACTGTGAATACCGTTATCATTATTATAAATTAGTTCATTTGGACCAATATAACTATTATTCATTATTAAGTAATCTTATATTACTTAGTTATTATAAAATCGCTTTAGCTCTGTAACGATTTTACTGTCTCTATTATTTTTAATATGATTAACTATAGTATTTACTTGTTCACTATTTTTAATAATTTCCCCTAAAGATTTTTCTAAATATTTAAATGTTAATGGTTGCGTAACTTTTGTGTTCATAAATTTCAATCTCTCATTTTGCAGGTTGAGTGTAGTATTTAATAAGTTTTTATTGTTTGCATGTTTGATAAGAAGTTCTTCAGCATTTTTTTGTTTTATGCGAACTTCTTTTAATTTTTGGTTATAATTTTTAATTTCATTATCTAATACTAACCATTGTTGTAACGTTTGTTCAAAATTCATTTATAAAATAATAATATAATATAATTTAACTAATATGGCAAATAACACAAGTATTTTTTTAGTAAATAAATTAAAAACAAATCCGTCAGTAAAAGTAAATGTATTATGCAAAAAAGTATATTTATTTACAAATGCAAGAAATGAAAAACATATTAAAGAATGGGCTTCTCACCACCTATTAATTGGGTTTAGTAAAATTATAATATTTGACCACAAGTCAGATAAACCACTTAAAGAAGTTTTTAAAGGTTTTGATAAACGTGTTAAAGTTATAAATGTCTCTCAATTAGAAAATCCAATAAAAATGAATTTAATGAATAAAGCTGCTCAAATATCTGCTTTATTAAAAGTAGATTGGATTATTTATTTAGATGCAGATGAATTTATTATACTAAATAATAATGAATATAGAGGTATAAAACATTTATTATCAGTTTATAATCATGCCGATTCTTTAGCAATTAACTGGCTTATGTTTGGTTCAAATAATCTAAAAAAAGATCCAGATGGGTTAATATTAGAAAATTATGTAAAATCAGATTTGTTTTTACATCATCACGTAAAATGTTTTGTACGACCTAGTAAAGTAATAAATTCTACAAATCCACATTTTTATAACATGAAAGATATTTCTCGGTATTTTAATATAACTAATAAATTAATGACAAAGCCTTACCATACAAATAATTGTCACGTCGAATATTATAAATCCCCTATATACATAGCTCATTATGTTTATCAGTCAGAAGAAGCTTTTTTAAAAAGAAAAATACTATTACCTAGGGATGATAATGGAGAAACTAGACATTTTGATGATACTAAATTTATTCATAGTCTTCATAATTTATATGACAATGAAGATGCTAAAAATAAATATGCTGAACAAGTCAGGATTTTTTTAAACCAATATGGTTATAGTTATTAATTAATTGTAAATATAATTATTAATTAATACAAATATCAATTAAACGTTTATTTATATCTGCGATGACTTTTGCTTTTACCATGATGATGTTTTCTTCTATAACTTTGTTGCATTCCTAAAATTCCAAAAGGTACTATTGCTTGGTTAATTACTTGACCAAGAAAACCTCCACGTCGTTTTTTAGTGTGTCTACCACCTTTTCTATGTCTCTTATGTCTAGAACCAGCGCGTTGTATAAGAGCTAAACTTGCAGCATTTGGAGTACCTGTTGACTGTGACCATTGACCTTCTCTTCCAATTAGTAAATTTCCATTGTTTATGTTTCCATAAGGGCCTGCTTGTGAAAAAGTTCTGTCATATTGAGAATTTTCGCCACCATTTACATAGGATCCATAAGATGCAGCTGAACTATATGGAGAACCACCGCGCATACTTCTTTTTCTGTGTCTACGCCCACCTTTTGATGGTGCTGCATAAGATAAATTAGGATTTCCCATTGACGTCTCACTAACAAAAGTAGGTTTTCCTCCTCTTTTATGTTTTCTATAACTTTTTCTTGACATTTTATATATATATAAAATGAAAATAAATAATATAAAATCTCTAAATATTCTCACATTAAATTAACTTGTTGAACAATAATTTATTACGCAATATATAAATTAACGTTAATAATATTGCTAAAATCATCATAAAAATCATGAATACTAATAAAACTGTCATATAAATATACGGATTGATTTCATATAAAATGAAATCAATAACTGGTTTTAATAAAATTTTAAACTCTTGCTTAACATCTTCACGTTTTAAAATATCTAAACATTGTTGTACAATACTTTCTTTCATATTTTTTTCGTTTTTAACTATTATTATAATTATCACACATAATTATAATAATAATTTTGCGTGTTAATAAAATTTAAAAAATATAGTTGAAATAATAATAATGAATAATATTATTGAACCCAATAAAAATTTTGACTTTTCAAAATTATCTTTAGCACATCCAAGTGGTATTCAAGGTGGTGCGTATTTTACTAAAATTTTATATAATAGTAAACCATTGTATATTCAAACAACCAAAAGTTTAACTAGACAAGGTTTTGTAAAAAGTGGTAAAAAATATTATTGTGATATCATGTTAGATAATAACTCAGAAACATTAATTCACTGGTTTGAAAATTTAGAAGAAACTTGTCAAAGTTTAATCTTTGAAAAAAGCGAGGCATGGTTTCAAAATTCTTTAGATAAAAATGATGTGGAAACAGCTTTTAATCCAGTAATTCGTATTTATAAATCAGGTAAATACTATTTAGTAAGAACTAATATAAAAGTTGGAGTTAATAATGAACCATACATTAAAATATATAATGAAAATGAAGTACCTCTCTCTATGAATGATATTAAGGAAGATACAAACATAATTTCTATTTTAGAAATTCAAGGAATTAAATTTACATCACGTAATTTTCAAATTGAAATAGAATTGCGACAAGTAATGGCGCTAGATAATGAACCTTTATTTGATAATTGTTTAATCAAAACATCATTTAGCTCAAAAAATAATTCAATTGTACAAAATGAAAACATAATAAAATTAGACACAGTAGAACATGAAGAACCTTTAGAAAGTATTAATCTAGATATAAACAATACAAAATCTGATTTTACAGAAGTAGATAGTGTTATGGACTTACATAATAATAACGAAACTCTCCATAAAAATACTTTAGAAATAGAAACAAAATATCAAGAAGTTATGACAGAAGAAACTACCGATAAGTTAGAAGATTTAGATGAGTTAAAAGAATTTGATTTATCGATTACTTTAGAAGATAATTTAGAAAATAATCAAGATGAAACTTTAACATTAAAAAAACCAAGTCAAGTATATTATGATTTATATAAAGAAGCAAGAGAAAAAGCAAAAGCTGCAAAAAAAAATGCTATAATCGCTTATTTAGAAGCAAAAAATATTAAAAAAACATACATGATCGATAGTTTAGATGAAAATGAAAGTGATATTGATGCCGAAATTGAGGAAGTTTCAGAAAGTGAATTAGATGATTTGTAAAAATCATTTATTCATAAATTAATTATGAATGTTTAGAATTAATTAAATATGTATTCTAAAAATTATTTTATCCTTAATTTTATATAATGAGCGTATCTTTAAAAAAGCTATGGAACGATTATGGTATTGGTGCAATATTAATATTATTAATTCTAGCATATGTTGTAAGTTTATTTGCAAATTATTTATCATCTAAGGGAATGTCAAGTTATGAATCAAATGCTGCAATGCCTCAGCAGTATAAGAACCCTTCTAATTCATCATCCTATGGAGTGCAGCCTTCTGCACCTTCAGGTCAAAATGAAGTTTTTGCATCTGCTAATGGTGTACAAACTAGTATGCCAGGTATGCCTTCCTCATGTTCACAACCAAACATTCAAAATCCTGCTGAACTTTTACCAAAGGATACAAACAGTCAATGGGCACAACTCAACCCATCTGGTAAAGGCGAATTAGCAAATGTTAATTTATTAAAAGCTGGTTATCACATTGGTATTGATAGTGTAGGACAATCTTTAAGAAATGCCAATCTTCAAATTCGTTCAGAACCACCTAATCCACAGTTATATGTTGGACCATGGAACCAAAGTACAATTGAACCAGATTTTATGAGACCACCTCTTGAAATAGGCTCAGGTCCACAATAAAAAATTAACTTAAACTTCAATTTTTATAAATTAAAAAATTGATTTAAAATGATATTATAAATAATAAACATTATTTACAATACAATGGGAAACTTAAACTCAATTCATAAAATTTATTACTCAAATAACAAGACAAAAAATCCTAACTGTTTACTATGTAATAAAAAAACAGAGCTACATAACTTAGTAGAGTGTCATAGGTGCCATATAAAATTACATGATTACTGTTATGATATTCATTCAGCTCAACGTACATATGCAGTATGTCCTAACCCTGAGTGTCAAAAATTAGGAACATTGGGACAAGAATTATATTACAAAAATAAATATCTTGAAGAACAAAAAAAACAGAAGAATAAAACAAAAGAATAAAAATTACAATGAAACTATTAACGATATTATAAAAATAAACAATGAACATGTTGTATCTTTTACAGACTTTAAAATTGTTTCATTGGAATGAGAATGCATTTGTAAAAATAGTAAATTTTTTATAAAACTTATATTTGCACTTATGAAACCTACTAATAATGTATATTTATTATTTTTATACAAATAGTTACTATAGTAAGTTAAATTACTTATAAAAATAACAGTTAAAAAGTGTAGTGTTTTTTTTACACCAAAATAATTTGGTATTGTTATTATATTATTTTCTTTATCACCATGAATATCTTTAATATCAAGCAATAATTCAATATAAAATGAAGATAAGAATAAAAATTTTGATGTAATGTGAATTAAGTTCATATTATTATTATAATTGACAATAGAATGTGAGTTATTTATTATACTTTTACATGTTAACAATAATGTTGATGATACAACAGAAGCACATGTAATATTTTTTA
>Ga0114959_10003235_pt1 | contig 12879 bp, 13 predicted proteins | sample C_130625_EF_Meta_FD_87317 | JGI IMG/M metagenome (GOLD analysis project Ga0114959, IMG submission 87317) | Freshwater microbial communities from Lake Croche, Canada to study carbon cycling - C_130625_EF_MetaG | ecosystem: Environmental > Aquatic > Freshwater > Lake | place: Lake Croche, Canada...
GTAAAGTTTTTTCTCCAATTTTATTATTTATCATTTTTTTTTTTGTTATTACCCCTATAGGAATACTGCTTAAAATTTTAAATAAAGATACTATGGGTTTAAAAAAAAAGAAATCGTATTGGATTTATAGAAAAGATAAGCTACAAACTATGAATAAGCAGTTTTGATGATTGATCTTTTTAAAGAATTTTGGGACTTTATAAAAGTTAGAAAAAAATATTGGTTATTACCTATTTTTATAATTCTAATTTTATTTGGTATTTTGATAGTCTTATCTCAAGGTACTGCTGTTGCTCCATTTATTTATACAATATTTTAATATCAAGTGACTTCAGTACTTGGAATTTCAGCATTCTATCACGATAGCGCTGCAGCTATTGTTATTAATGATAAAATTATTGCAGCTGCTCAAGAGGAAAGATTTACAAGAAAAAAGCACGACGCAAATTTTCCAATAAATGCAATCAATTATATTCTAAAAGAGGCTAATTTAAAATTAAGTGAAATTGATTATATTGTATTTTATGAAAAACCTTTTTTAAAATTTGAGCGATTGATTGAAACTTATGTAGGTTTTGCACCACGAGGTTTTATATCATTCTGTAAATCTATGCCGTTATGGCTTAATGAAAAATTATTTCAAAAAAAATTAATTTTTGAAGAACTAAAAAAAATTGACAATAACTTTAATGACATAAAAAAAATAAATTTTTCAGAACATCACCTAAGTCATGCGGCTAGTTGTTTTTTTTCTAGTCCTTATCAGGAGGCAATTATTTTAACATTAGACGGGGTTGGTGAGTGGGCAACAACGACTATATCAATAGGAAAAAATAATAAAATTGATATTTTAAAAGAACTACACTTTCCTCACTCGTTGGGTCTTTTGTATTCAGCCTTTACTTATTTTTTAGGATTTAAAGTAAATGGAGGAGAATATAAAGTTATGGGGCTTGCGCCTTATGGACAGCCTATTTTTAAAAATATAATTTTAGATAAATTAATCGACCTTAAAGAAGATGGTTCTTTCAAATTAAATATGAATTATTTCAATTACGCAACAGGTCTTACTATGACTAATGATAAGTTTGCAAAAATTTTTAGCATAAAAAAACGTGAACCAGAAGATAAACTCTTACAAATACATATGGATATTGCAGCTTCAATTCAAGCTGTAACAGAAGAAGTTGTTTTAAAAATTACAAAATTTTTATTTAAAGAATTTAATATACCAAATTTATGCTTAGCTGGTGGTGTTGCTTTAAACTGCGTTGCAAATGGTAAAATTTTAAAACAAGGTTTTTTTAAAAATATTTGGATACAGCCAGCTTCTGGTGATGCTGGTGGTGCACTCGGGGCAGCGCAAGTATTTTATTTTCAAGAATTAAATAATAAACGGAACATTTCAAACATTGACTCAATGCAAGGAGCATATTTAGGGCCTCAATTTTCAGACGACCAGGTTGAGAGTGAACTTAAAAATTGTGGAGCTTTTTATAAAAAGTTAAATTTAGAACAAATTATAGCGAATACAGCTAAAGCATTATCCGAAGAAAAAATTGTTGGCTGGTTTCAAGGTAGAATGGAATTTGGTCCAAGATCTTTAGGCAATAGATCAATTATTGCAGACCCAAGATCTGAGAAGATGCAAAAAAATTTGAATTTAAAAGTTAAATATAGGGAAAGTTTCCGTCCTTTTGCCCCTGCTGTTTTAATTGAAAAAGTATCAGAGTGGTTTGATATAAATTGTGAAAGTCCTTATATGCTATTAGTAGCTGATGTTAAAAAATCAAAACAGCTTCAAATGACAAACGAACAAAAGAATTTATTTGGTATAGATAAATTAAATATCAAAAGATCTAATATACCTTCTGTTACACATGTTGATTATTCTGCTAGAATTCAAACAGTTCATAAAGAAACTAATCTAAAATTTTATAAATTAATAACGGAATTTGAAAAAATTACCAATTGCCCTGTTTTAGTTAACACTTCATTTAATATAAGAGGAGAACCGATTGTTTGTTCTGTAAAAGACGCTTTTAATTGCTTTATGGGAACTGAATTAGACGTTTTGGTATGTAACAATTTTATATTGTATAAAATTGATCAAAATAATAATTTATATGAACAATACAATAACAAATACGAATTAGATTAGATAATTAAACTTACGCTAAAACTTAATAAGAAAATTATTTTAGAATTATAAAATTATTAATGTTAAATATCTTTAATAAAAAATATACTATAACAAATGGGATTATAAGTTTTGATATAAGCGATGCCGCAGCAAAAAAGAATATTGAATTTTATTCTGAGGCTCCATTTCCAAATTACACTGAATCAGATGATAAACTTACAATTCTTGATAAAGGTGAAAAAAACTACCTAACACGTGAATTTAAAAAGTATATTGGTTTTAATAAAAAAATTTTAGAAGTTGGTTGTGGTACCGGGCAATCATCTTTGTATTTTGCAATTGGTAATAATAACAAAGTTTTTGCTTTAGATCCTACTTTAGAATCAATAAAATTAGGCTTTGATTTCTCTAAAAGAAATAACATTGAAAACATTCTATTTGTGAATGCTGATATCTTTGATGATGTTTTTAAGTATGAAGTTTTTGATTTTATTTGGACCAATGGTGTTCTTCATCATACAAAAAATCCAAGTTTAGCTTTTAAAATTATTTCTAAATATTTAAAAAAAGAAGGCTATATACTAGTAGGCATGTATAATAAATACGGAAGACTAAGAACAATTTTTAGAAAATTTTTGTATAAAATTTTAGGAAATTTTATTTTAAAAATTCTAGATCCATCAATAAGAAGATTTAAAAAAGGAAACAGTCAACAAACAAAAGCATGGATAAGAGATCAATATGAACATCCTAAAGAGAGTTTACATACTTTGGATGAAGTTTTAATTTGGTTTGAAAATAATAATATTGAATTTATAAATTCAATACCTTCATGTTGTTGGCAAAATTCTGGTAATCAACATTTATTTGAACAAACTTTAAAAGGCTCAAAATTGACACGGTTCTTTTCGCAAATTTTTATGTTGTTTGGCAACTTAGGATCAGATGGTGGACTTTTTGTAGTTATTGGTAAAAAAAAATGAAAAATTATTTAAATCTTGAATTTATATTAGTAAAATTTCCTTTAATATTTCCACTAATATATTTTTTAATATTATCAGTAAAGCCGGAATTAGAAATTTTTTTAATTTTTTTTACAATAGTGATTTTAGCTGAAACTCATTTTGGTTCAACATGGCCATTTTTTATTAATAAAACTAATTTGAATTATATTAAAAATAATAGAGTTAGTTTAATAACAATCCCTATTATAATAGCTTTATTATCATTAATTAGTTTTGTTTTTTATAAGTCAATTTTTCTCCTAATTTTTTTTGCTTGCAATGTATATCACGTGACTAGACAGAGTTATGGGGTATGCAAATTATATATAAGTAACCCCCTAGAGTTGAAGTTTAATGAAATTTTTATTTATATTTACAATTTTTTATTCTTTGTAACAGGTTTTTGTAGATTTTATTTACCATTAATTTCTCAAGATCAATTAATGTTTTTAAATGTAATAATTATAGTATCAATTCTCATAATTTTTTTAATACATTTAATCAAATTTAAATTTTCGAATGGAATTTTCCCGTTTATTACAGGATTGATTATTTTTTATCCAATCTGCTTTGTTGATAATCCAGTTCACGCAATAATTATGGGAGTTACTATGCATTATACTCAATATTTATTTTTAACATTCAAAGTTTATCAAGGAAGAACTATGGATCGTTTGATACAAATTCCAATGTCAAAATACCTAGTAATAATTATAATTTATTCATTATTAATGTCTGTTCTTTCTCTGGCTGGAAAAAGTACAAATGAAATTTTAAATTTTTTAATAATTATTCCAATCATTGGGCAAATGTTACATTTTTATTTAGACTCGCAACTATGGAAGTTTAGCGATCCACACAATAGAGAATTTATTTTGAAATATATTAAAAGTTAATTTTTTAAATTACTTTAGTCTTGGCGGAGAGAAAGGGATTCGAACCCTTGATACCTTTAACAGTATACACGCTTTCCAAGCGGGCGCCTTCAACCACTCGGCCATCTCTCCTTTTCGTTAGATTCTCAGAAATATATCACTTACATTAACTTTATGCTGGTAATTATTCTTTTAATAATCGATCATTTTTTTATAATAGATAAATATGATAAAAAATAAAAATATTAAAAATCTTCTAAATAACCAGAAAAATGAATTAACAAATATTCTGAATGTTTTTCTATTACAAAAAAATAAAAATTTTAATGAACTTTGCTTTAAATCTATAAAAGCAATAAAAAATAAAAAAAAAATAATATTTTTTGGTAATGGTGGTAGCGCTTCGGATGCTCAACATCTTGCTACAGAATTAACTGTTCGTTTTAATAAAAACAGAAAAGCCCTGCCAGGACTAGCATTAACTACAGACACGTCAGCTCTAACAGCTATAGGAAATGATTTTAGCTTCAAATATATTTTCTCAAGACAGATTGAAGCATTAGGACAATCTGGAGATATATGCATAGGAATAACAACTTCTGGTAATAGTCAGAATTTAATTGAGGCAATAAAAATAGCTAATAAAAAAAAACTAAACACATTTTGTTTTTCTGGAAATAATGGTGGTAAAATAAAAAAATTTGTTAAATTTCCTATTATAATTCCTTCAAAAAATACGGCGCTTCTTCAAGTTGCAGAAATATTTTTGGGTCAAATATACTGTAATATTGTTGAAGACTATTTTTATAAAAAAAAATAATAACCTTACTAAATTTTTAAAACTTAAATATTATAATGAAACAGGTAGATGCTGTAATATTAGCAGGTGGCAAAGGATCAAGAATTAAATCTTATATTGGCAACAATCCAAAACCTTTAATTAAATTAGGAAATAGAAGTTTCTTGGAATACTTGATTAATAATATCTGCAAATACAATATTAGAAAAATTTATATTCTAGCTGGTTACAAGGGAATTAAAATATATAAAAAATTTAATAACAAAATAATAAATTTTGTAAAAATAAAATGCATTATTGAAAAAAAACCTCTAGGAACAGGAGGTTGTTTGCATCTAATTAAAAATAAAATTTCAAATAAATTTTTAGTTTTTAACGGTGACAGCATATTTGATATTAATATTAATGATTTTACAAAAGTAAGAATGAATAAAAATAATATTATTTTGGCCCTTACAAAAAACACTAATTACTCATCTAATGCTAAGCTAAGTAATTTATATATAACAAAAGAAAAAAGAGTAGAATTTAAAGAGAACTCCGGAATAATGAATGGCGGAGTTTATTTTTTTAATAAAACAATTTTTAAAAATATAAAAAATAAAAATATTTCACTAGAAGATGATATTATTGAAAAAGCAATTAGAAATCATCAAGTAAAAGGGTTTTATTCCGATAACTTTTTTCTTGATATTGGAACTAAAAAAAATCTACTATTAGCTAAAAAAAAAATACCCTCATATTTTTATAGACCAGCGATTTTCTTAGATAGAGATGGAACTATAAATGAAGACAAGGGTTATGTTCATAAAATAAATGATTTTATACTAAAAAAAAAAATTAAAAAAGCTCTAGAGTTTTTCTCTCAAAATAATTTTTATCTTTTTATCGTTACTAATCAGGCAGGTATAGGACATGGCTTTTATAAGATTAAGGACTTTATAAAACTTCATGAATTTATAAAATATAATTTTATTAAAAAAAATATTTATATAAATGAAGTTAAGTTCTGTCCTTATCATCCTAAAGCTAAAATAAAGAGATTTAGAAGACGTAGTTCTTTTAGGAAACCTAACAACTCAATGATTAATGAAATACTTAGAGACTGGGACGTAAATATAAAGAGAAGCTTAATGATAGGTGATAAAAAAATTGACCAACAATGTGCTCAACGAAGTAAGCTTAAATTTATTTACTATAGTAAAAATATTTTTTCAGAAGTAAGAAAAAAGATTAAAATACACTAGTAATTATTTTGTATCTTTAGTTTAGCATTGTTAAAAACTTCGACCATTTCGTTTATACCTGTATCTAATGATGTTTTTGCCTTAAACCCTATATTCTCAATTTTCTTGTTACTAACAAAATAATCTCTTTGATCTGGATCCTTAACTCCATAAATAATTTTTATCTTTAAAGCTTTAATATATTTTTTAACTTTCTTAGCTAATTGCAACTTAGTGATATTTGCAGAGGAAAGACCTAGGTTATAAATATTACCTCTCATTTTTGAGAAATTATTAATTGCAAATGCTATGCCATCGACAACATCTGATACATGAATAAAATTTCTTCTAAAATTAGGTTCAAATATTTGTAGTGACTTAGTTTTAACTGCTTTATAAACAAAATTATTTACTAATAAATCTGTTCTCATTCGATAAGAGTAGCCAAAAACAGTAGCTAGTCTAAAACATACAGAGTTTCTATGCTTTAAAATTTCTATTTCTGCTTCTGCTTTAGTTTTTCCATATAAAGAAATTGGTCTTAATAAAGAATTTTCATCACAAAATTTATTTTTATCACCAATCCCGTAACCAGAATTAGAATTCATAAAAATTACTTTTTGTTTTTTATGAATTTTTTTTACTAAAGATAAAATCGCATTATAATTTATAGCAATTGCTAATTTTTTATTTTTTTCACACAGAGGAGCGCCCACTAAGGCTGCCAAAGGTATTATAAATTCAAATTTATTAAAAAATTTTTTATTAAAATAATTATCTCTAATATCTTTTTTTATTAATTTAAAATTTGTATGAAAAAATAAATGATTTAATGAATTTTTTGAATATAAAAACTTATCTATAACAGTTACTTTATGACCCAACAATACAAGTTTTGTTGCTAACATTGAGCCAATGTAACCAGCTCCTCCTGTTATCAGAATATTGGACATAATTTTTATTTACTCTAAAGAATTTAAAATATTACAGATTTTATTTATTTTTTTTGTTTCTAAAGAAGGATAATTTCCAATATAATAACCAAAAAAATGTACGTGTTCTACGTTTTTAAAACTATTAAAATTAATACCTTTTAAATATTTTTTTAAATAGGGTTGTCTTAATTGATTGCCTCCTCCGGCATTTCCCCTTCTAAACTCAATTCCATTTTTTATCATTAATTTCTCTAATTTATCTCTCATCTGAAAAGAGGCTTTTCTTAATATTAATGGAAATGCATAATTAGAATTTCCTTCTAAGTTAAAATCAGTTTTATAAATATTTGAATCTAAATTCTTTAGAAAGAATGCAAAATTTCTGCTTCTTAATCTGTTATTATAATCTAATCTTTTTAATTGATTTATTCCAATAATTGCTGAAATTTCATTATTTCTCATATTGAATCCTGGATACATAAAAATAAACTTTGGAGATAAATCACTGTATTTTTTTATCATTTTTTTTTCAAAAATATCATTTCCTGATTCCCTAACCATTCCATGAGACCTTAGCATTCTAACAGTCTCATAAATTTTTTTATTATTTGTGCAGATCATGCCCCCTTCTATTGTTGAAAGATGATGTGCATAATAAAAAGAGAAATTAGAGATTTCTCCGAAAGATCCTAATTTTCGACCCTTAAATGTTGCACCGTGTGATTCGCAAACATCTTCGATCAGTAAAATTTTCCTTTTTTTTAAAACATTTAATAAATTTTCTGATAATCCATTAAAACCTTGTGCATGCGTTATAAAAACTGCTTTTGTTTTTTTAGTTAAAGATTTTAAAATATGAGTCTCTTCCATACAGAGATTATCAAGATTTATATCAACAAAAACAGGTTTAAAACCACTGTTAATTACTGAAACAATATCAGAGATCCAAGTTAACGATGGCACTATAACCTCCCCCTTTTCCCCATAAGTAATTTTTATAGATAACATAGTTAAGTAATTTGCTGATGATCCTGAGTTTACAAAAACACTATATTTAACGCCCAGCCACTTAGACCATTTTTTCTCAAATTCTAATACTTTTTTAGATTGCGTTAAAATAATATTTTCTTTATTTAAAAAAAATTTTACTTTTTTTAAATCCTGCAGCTCAATATTATTGAACATTAATTTATGTTGAAAATTATTTTTTTTAACAATCATTTTTTAAAAATTATTTCCGATCCCTTTTTTTCAAAATCAAATTTTAGTCTATGTAACTTATTATCTAATTTACTTTCAAATAGTTTGTGATTTTTTTTAGGAACATAAAACAATATAAAGCCTCCACCTCCTGCACCCAAGACTTTGCCTCCTAGAGCTCCAGATTTAATTCCATACTCATAAATATCGTCAATTTTATTATTTGATATCTTGTCTGATAGAGTTTTTTTAACTATCCAGCTTTCATGCAATAGTCTACCAAGTTCATCCATAGACTTTAGATTAAAATTTTTTTTCGCCTCTATTGCGATATCAACTATTTTTTGAATGTTATCTTTTTTTTTATTATTAATTTCTTTTACAAAAGTATCAATAATCCTCGTCGAAGTTCTTTGAACGCCCGTGAAATAAAGGAAAAGATTATTCTTAAATAAATTAATTAGATTTTGATTCTCACTTAATTTATTTACTTTAAAAGCACCTCCTGGAAAAAATTCAATACTATTCAATCCTCCATAAATAGAACAGATATGATCCTGGCATCCAACACTCTCTTTTAAAACTTTTTGCTCAAAATAAATACTTTTATATGCCAATTCTTTTTTTTTTATTTCTTTTTTTAAATTAATTATTGCATTCATTAAACCAACTACAAAAGCGGAACTTGATCCCATTCCAGACTGCGATGGCAATTCTCCATTATAATGAATTTCAAAATTGTTATTATAATTTAAATATTTTACTAGTTTAGGAACGACAGGGTGTTTAATGTCATTAAGATTATTAACTTCTTCTGATTTTGAATATACTAAGCGATATTTAATATTAAAAACATTAAGCATATCTCTCACGGAAATATATATAAATTTATTTATGGAAGTGCTTATTACTAGTCCATAATTTTTATTATGCCATGCAGGAAAATCAGAACCGCCACCAAAAAAAGATATTCTGTAAGGAGTTTTGCTTATAATCATTAAACCAAAATTATTTTTATTGTAAAAAATTATACTTTATTGACAAGTATTTTTTTTATTTTTCATTATAATAATCACCGTACTCAACAATTATAGTACTTTTACCATCTTTTCTATTTAATGCTTTTTTATAGCTTGGAATAATTAAATTTGGATTATCCAAACGAATTATATCAATATTTAAACACATCTTTTTAATAGAAGATGTAAAATCACCAATATGCTGACATTGGGGATGCAATGGTCTTTCCGAACCAACACTTGTTCTAATGATCATTTTCGTAAAAAATTTATTATTAGACATCAACGAAATTTTATCCAGATGATTCACCAACTGATTCATTCCATACATCATAAAATTCCATCTTGGAAAAATACTAACTGGTATATAACCATCTAATGCCAATCCTAAAGTCATGCCCATTTGCATTTCTTCTGCAACTGGTAATTCTAATAATTTTGATTGTTTAATACCATGAAGCGTTCTTCTCATAGCTGTTCCTTCATACTCAACAGCCTGTCCTATAAAAATTGTTTTTTTATTTTTTGAAAGTAAATTCATCGCTTTTTTTAAATTTAAAAAATATTTCATATATAATTTTTAAAACTGCACTCTTACACCTGCTCCAGCATGTGGATATTTGCTTTTATATTTATAGTAAGTGATAAATTTTTTATTCTTAAATTTTTCAAAAGTTAATTTTTTTTGTCTCCATGTTTTTCTTGTATTTGTGCATACTGACAAATTATTATCTTCGATTACAAAGTGTATAGGTAAATTATAATTTATTGCATATTTAATGCACTCATGAGCAATACCTGTTTCTGATGTCATATCACCAATAAAGCAGAATACTTTATTTTTCTTACTTTTCCTTTTAATAGACATGGCAACCCCAAGAGCAATAGGAAGTGTTCCTCCTACAATTGCTGAGGAATAAATTTTATAATCTGGGAAACATAAAGAGATTGATTTGCCATTAGTTATTTCTCTTTTTATAATAGTCTTTGGAACTCCTTTTAATAAACACTGATAATGAGATCTCCATGAACAAAAAACCCAATCGTCTCGATTAATATTCTTAAAAATTTTTATTAAATGAGCTTCGTTTCCATAATATAAATGTATTGGAGCTTTAATTTTTCCTTTATTAAATAAATCTGCAATTTCCTTTTCAAAAGATAATAATTCGTGAATATTCATTTAATGAACTAAATTTATATTATAATATTATTTCTATAATAGAGATATACAAAAATTGGTACTAATTTTTAATATTTTTTAAAATTAAATCTAATCTTTTAAAAAAGACTTTCGGATGAACATATTTATTATAGTAAACATTTGATATTTTTCTCATTTGATTAATTTTTTTTTCTGAGTTTATATAATTCGAAATTTCAGATGGTTCCTTTACAATAATCATCATTTTCTTAAATTTTTCATCAAAACTATCATCTGGTCTACTATTTTTATCACCAATGTCATAGCTATTTAACATTCTAAATTTTCTAAATCTATTTTTTAAAAACAATGCAGAAAATAAATTGTTTGGTGTTTTCGGTTGCCAATAAATAGGTATACAGCCGGCTGCGACGGCCTGGGAAATTCTAATAGCTTTTCTACCTTGTAAAAAAATAGATTTCTTTATTTTAAAAAAAAAATCTTCTTTACTCAATAATCTTTCATATAAACTCGCTCTGGTGCAAAATGCATACTTTGAGAGGAGCAATGATTTAAAAAGATCATAATAACTATTTAATAAAGACAATTTACCATTTGAAGATATAATTAGTGAAGAAAGTTTATTTCCATATATTCTTAAAAATTCTGCAATAAATGATGTTCTAAAATTTTTATTGCTACCCACATAATTAAAATCATAAGGTCTGTTCTTAAATTCGCGCAAAGATATCTTTTTAAATCTAGGAATCGGAAAAGAGTATAAAAAGAAAAATTTCTTTGTATCTGTCTGTTTATTACCCCACTCTACTCCATTTTTATCAAAAACAAAAATTCCTTTGGAAATATTTACAAATTTAGATTTTATTTGATGTTGATCAAAATCGCCAAAAAAACTTATTATCGGATGCTTTGATTTTGTTATCAAATCTATCAAAGTATTAGAATATAGATAATTGTATTCAATATTTGCTTCTGCAATAATTATTATATTTTTTTTTCTTAAAAAACTTATAATTTTTTTTAAATTTATAATTTTATTATTTTTATTAAATTCAACTGAAAGATATTTATAATTACAATATTTAAGAGAATCTGTAATAAAATAATAATAATCTGAATCTGTCTCAGATTTATATCTATGCTTAGAAATTAAAATTAAAAATTTTAGTGGATTTTTTTTTAAGGACATAAATTATTAAAAAATATCAATTTATTCTAAAATGTGATTTTTTATTAAAAACAGAATTTAACAATCCATCAATTTTAGCTTTGGATATAATTAATTTTTTTTTTTTAAAAAATATTGAGTAAAAAATAATTTTTAAAATATGTAAAAACAATACTCCAAAAGCAAAAAATAAAGCCGAAGTATATTGATTATATTTGTTTCTAATATAGTAACTAGACCACATATAATGCCAATTTCGAAAATAATCTAAAGAAGAATGAACGCTTTCATCATGAGAAGAAAAAGCGTCATGATCTAATTGAGCCTTAACAACTTTAATAACCGCATGATTATCAAATCTCATTCTTGCGCAAATATCCATATCTTCCCAATAACTAAAGATCTTTTTGTCCCAACCTCCAATATTTTTTAAAAAAGATCTTTTAATAAGCATAGCTGTTCCTGTTACACCGTCTACACAAAAATCTCCGTCTGGTATTTTCTTGTAAATTTCAGTGTTCATATTTTTTTCATTGAAAATGATTCTCTTTTTTTTTTTATCAATATTTAAAGTTTTATGGTCGCCATCTAAAATGTATTTCTTGTCGTGATAAGTAATTGGGCTAAATATTCCTGCGGTAGAATATTTAATTGCAGCTTCTATCAGATTATCCAAGCAATTAGATCTAAGAACAACATCAGGCTGAGTTGTAAACATATATTCAGTCTTAATAATATTAAGACCAAAATTATAAGCTCTTGGTATTCCTAAATTTATTTTTGAAACAATGTATCTTGTGTTTGGATATGCATTTTCAATTTCTTTTTTATATTCTAATTGGCCACTATTATCAAAAATTATAATATTATATTTATGAGGAATACTATCTAAACAACTTCTAATCTTATTCTGAGAATAATAAGTAACTATAAATACAGTACAAAGATCATTATAATTTAAATTCATACTTTTATTCTAGATAAATAACACTAAAAGATAAATAATAATGCCAGTTAAAAATGTTGCAATTATAGGATCTAATTTTGGAATTAGTGGATATTTACCAGCATTAAAAAAAAATAAAAATTATAAAATTACCCTTATTTGTTGCCGATCAGAAGAATCATTGCTCAAACTTAAAAAAAAATTTAATAAAATAAAAATATCTAAAAATTGGAAAGATGCTTTTAAAGAAAATATTGATCTTATTATTTGTTCCACAGTCCCTAAAATTCAAAACAAAATAATTAATTACAATTTTAAAATAAGAAAAAGTATTATTTTTGAAAAACCAATATCTAATAATTACAAAAAAAGTTCTTTAATTCTAAAAAAATTAAGAAA
>Ga0114959_10003237_pt1 | contig 12873 bp, 11 predicted proteins | sample C_130625_EF_Meta_FD_87317 | JGI IMG/M metagenome (GOLD analysis project Ga0114959, IMG submission 87317) | Freshwater microbial communities from Lake Croche, Canada to study carbon cycling - C_130625_EF_MetaG | ecosystem: Environmental > Aquatic > Freshwater > Lake | place: Lake Croche, Canada...
ATGCTTTTGTGGGCCGCACCTATGGGTTCAAAGAAGAATTTTTGTGCAAAGGCCGCGTTTACACACACGACCGCATCCGCATCGGCTATTTGTCGGGCGATTTGTGCACCCACGCTGTGGGACTGCTGCTGCCCGAAGTGTTTGAAGGCCACGACCGCACACAGTTTGAGGTGTATGCCTACGACTTCAGCCCCGAAGATGGCACGGCCATGCGCGCACGCCTCAAAGCCAGCTTTGACCACCTGCGCCGCATCGACGCCCTCACCGATCGCCAAGTGGCCGAACTGGTGTTGCAAGACGAAATCGACGTCCTAATTGATCTGCACGGCCTGAGCTCCGGCGCCCGCCCTGGCATCTTTGCCCTGCACCCTGCCCCCAAACAAGGCACTTACCTTGGCTTCATTGGCACCACTGGCATGCCGTGGTTTGATTTTGTGATTGCCGACAAATATGTGTTACCCGAGGAGTTGACACCTTATTTCACGGAGAAGCCGTTATATGTTGAAGGTAGTTTCATTCCACTAACGAATAATGGCTCTACCGTTCGCGATGCCACTCGCAGTGAATTTGGATTGCCTGAAGATGCTTTTGTAATGGCGGCTTTTGGTAATGTTTATAAAATTACTCCTGAAATGTTTAATACATGGCTGGAGATAATAAAACTAATTCCTAAAGCAATACTGTGGCTTATAGATGACAATGCTACAACGACAAGTAACTTAAAAAAACATGCGCTTAAGGCTGGCGCTGATTTAGAGAGAATTGCTTTTACTCAACGTTCATCACATGATGAATATCGCGCAAAGCTTAAACTCGCAGATATTTTTTTGGATACATATCCCTATAACTGCGGGTCTACGACGAATGATGTAATTAATGCAGGTGTCAAACTTGTGACATTGAGCGGAAATACCATGGTATCCAGAATGGGAGGAAGTGTTATTGCAAAGTTCAAAGGACAAAAAAAGATTGCCTTAAACTTTGAGGAATATAAAGACCACTGCCTTGCAACTGCAGTATTAAAACCAAATATTGGTACTGCATTTCAATCACTGTCAAACGAAATAGAAAATAAAATATTTAAATTAATTTAATATGAAAACTAAGATATATCAAATATGTTATTCTAGTGATACTTTAGGGAAAGTACCTGAAGGTTTTTTTACGCTAGACAATACTGACAATATAAGACCAGATTGGAGAGAGTATTGGCCAATCAGAAATTTTTTGCTGAACAATCACCTTTCCAATGATGTTTTATATGGTTTTTTTTCACCTAAATTTTATAGCAAAACACTGCTTAATCAATCTAGTTTGCAAAGTTTTTTGATTTCAAATTACACAAATGAAGACGTGGTAAGTTTCACTCCGTTTTGGGACTTATGCTCAATTTTCAAAAATATTTTTGAGCAAGGTGATTTTTTTCATCCAGGACTTTCCCAAGTATGTCAAGACTTCTGTAACCAACATGTAGCCAATTTAGATATTTCAAACAGTATCAATCACAGTCAAAACACTATATTTTGTAATTATTTTTTAGCTAAAAAGGATTTTTGGTACGAGTGGTTACATATTGGAGAAAAATTATTTGAATGTTCAGAAAATAACTCCACGTTACTTGCAAATAAACTAAACCAAACAACGAATTACGGTATAGAACAATTACCTATGAAAATATTTGTACAGGAAAGAATTGCCTCCATGGTATTGCTTTCAAATTCGAATTTTTCCTGTCTTGCCTATAATACATTTAATACGGGCCCGTCAACAACACCTTTTAATAAGTTTCTAAATGAATCAATAATCAGCGATAGTTTAAAAATAAGCTATGCAAAAACAATGCATCCTATATACTTAAATCAGTTTGGGTTAATTCGAAATAATATATTAGCGCAGATTTAACTTAAGGAGTCCGTCCTGAACAATTCGTAAGCTGATGAATTTATTGAATATATGGGTAAATCCCTGTCACTGAAACTGCAAGAAATCACGTTATTTGAAGCATATTCCTTGCACATTTCGTTGAGGTATTCGATGGGCCCAAAATCAGCGGCGGAATCCTTATTGGCAATACTTCACGGGCGAGACGTATTTGCAAACCCGCTGCCCCATAGACCCCTCGAGCTTGACGCGCTGGAGAAAGCGCATTGGTGAAGAAGGGGTGGAGACGCTGCTGATGGTGAGCATTGATGCAGCACGCAAAGGCGGCATGCTCAAAGCCAGCAGTACCGACAAAATCATTGTTGACACCACCGTCATGCCCAAGGCCATAGCTCATCCCACGGACAGCCGCAGCTTCCTCAGCAGCATCCTCATGTTGTGGCCTGCTCCGCACATGACTGCATGCAGCGCATCACCCAGCGCACCTTTGAGCGGGTTTCGACTCAATTTACCGTCCATCTTCATGTGCCCTATGGCTGGCTCAATGGCGCTGCGCCGCTTGATCATTGCTTTCATCGTTCGTGTGACTCGGCGTTGGCCTGATCTGAGGATTTCAATGCCATCAATCTTCACGCCTTGGTAGCCCTTGTCCACAATTACTGTCTTGGGCTTTGCATTGGTCAAGATGCTCACCTGCTCAAGGGTTTCATCCAGTATGTGCCCGTCCCACGGGTTGCCAGGCATAGAGCGCATGCCCACCACCAAACCCTCTTTGAGCGTGGTGGCCACCGTCACCTTCACCCCAATCTCATAGGGCGTGCGGGCTTTGCCTTTGCTGATGCATTCCACCTCTGGCGCGTGCAAGGCGTACAGCTTGTTCTTGTCTTGGGTCTTTTGCGTCAAGATCCGGCTCACCCGGCCCAATAGCTCCTGGGCTTTGGGCCGCTTATTCACTGGCAGTTGGTGCAACTTTCGTTGCACCTCGCGCTGCACACGACCCACTCTGATTCTGAGGGTCTTGATGGTCTTTTTCATGCGCTTGTACTGCTTGGCATGGGCATAGCGTCCAGCTTGCACAGCCAATCGGGGAGCTTCTCGGTTGTAGTTTTGGCGCAGCTCAATGCCATGCTCATCGGCCAGTTTGACCAAGTGTTGGCGGCTCTTCTCCAGCAAACGGCTTCTTTGCGCCCAATTTGGGGCCGCGTTGCAAGAGGTTCTACAAGCTACATCACTATCTCGGCACCAAAACGATCGCTTTGCAGTTTGAATGACTGAGCCATTAGGGCGGGCTATTTTGAATGTCGACTTATTGACAGACTGGCAAACATTGACCACCTTGTAAGGCTGATATTTGTCAATTTACAAATTAATCGCACGTTTAAGTTAGTATTAAATAATTAATAAAATATTTTCACCGTAATTTTAATTGTTTACGATTAAATATTATTAAATCACTTAGAATACGAATCTGGCATATAATTTGCTTGAATAAAATTAACTTTTTTTATTAAATTTGAGAGTTAAACCATGGATCAAATGCAAAACCCGAATCAACGAAGTCCTGACTTAATTGACGTCTTGCCTCTTACTGCAAAACGTGTAATAGATATTGGCTGCGGAGTTGGCGTAATAGCTAAAGAGTATCATATTCGTGCTGCTCCTAAATATTATCTAGGTGTAGAAATAGTTCCCGAACATGCCGAGATTGCTAAACAGTATTGTTCACAATGCATCGTAGGCAACATAGAGGAATTTGATACAGATACTTGGAGTCAGCTTACCGATTATGATTTATGGGTATTCGGTGATGTTTTAGAACACCTATATGATCCGTGGAGTGTCCTTAAAAAAGTTCGTTCTATTCTTCCAGCTGACGGGCAAATTGCATGTTGTATTCCCAATGCACAAAATTGGTCGTTACAAGCTCGTCTTTCGATTGGAGACTGGCGCTATGCAGACGGGGGGTTGCTTGATAGAACTCATATTAGATTTTTCACAAGAGAAACAATAATTGAATTACTTCAAGGTGCTGGATTTGAAATTACTGAGATAGTTCCTCGCTACTTACAGCATCCAAATACAGATAAATTTCTAGACATTATCGAGAACCTTGCGGCTACGACTGGGGGTGACCCCAAAACTGCTAGAGCTGATGCCTCGGTTTTTCAATATCTTATTAAAGCGAGATAGGAATTTAATCCCTAGTATTTTCTTGAATGTATACTAATTCTATTATCGATCGTATTTTTGATAATTTCTGGTAATCAGTAAAAATTTGGAGATGTAATTGATATCATTGAGTCAACTTGAGGACAAAATACTTTTAGACTTACGAGAGTCTTGGAATGTATTTGTATTTCAATTGCCGGTTAACTTTGAAGCTGCCGAGTCAATCCCGCTATTAGAAGCATTTGGTAAATCTCACTTTACAGAGTTTGAACATTATTGTGTAAATTTGATACGGAACACTGAGTTTAGAAAAACAACAGAATTTGAAGATGGGATGAATTCGCCTGGGATATTGTGGGATAGGCTGACGATATTGAATTGCAAGATGTTATTTACTTCACCTAACAGCATTCACCATAAGCCTTTACAGCATAAGAGCTTTGGCAACGTTTCACTTGAATTGAGCAGCGTTATGAGCGCGCTGAATAAATCGCTTCCGGCGAAACATATCCTACTCGCCAAAGAAGCCACTGATCGACAGCAAAACATTGTTTCTCTGGAAAATTCCCTTTGGTCACTTCAATTAGCTAATATTGCCATGTGGATTAATCAGGATCTTCTATATACCGTGAGTACGGATGATGTTGATTCGCAAAGATTAAAAGATTACATTCATTTTTTCTCAAAGGCTAATCGAATTCGAAATACGGCTATTGAAAACATTGAACTTTATTACATTCATAAATTGCAAAGGAAATAAAAATGCGGATATTAATTACAGGCGGTGCGGGTTTTATTGGAAGCTATACAACTGAAGAACTTCTTAATTCAGGTCATTCAGTTGTTTGCGTTGATAATTTTTCTAAATATGGACGCTTAGAACGTGATTATTTTAATCACCCTAATTTCAAGCTTATCGTGGGAGATGTCCAAGACCAGAAAATCATGGACGAAGCCTCGGAAGGTTGTGATTACATCATTGCGTGTGCCGCGATGATTGGTGGTATTTCATACTTTCACAAGTACGCATATGACTTGCTTGCAAGTAATGAAAGAATTATGGCATCTACATTCGATAGCGCTATAAAACTTTATAAGAAAGGAGGCCTTAAAAAAGTTTTGGTTCTCAGTTCTAGTATGGTATATGAGCGTTCTGATCGCTACCCGTCAAAGGAATCTGACATCACAGAAATTCCAGTTCCAATGAGCACTTACGGTTTTCAGAAATTAGCCAGTGAGTTTTTTGCAAAGGGTGCTTTTGAACAATACGGTGTTCCTTTCACTATCGTAAGGCCATTCAATTGTGTTGGTATTGGTGAACAAAAAGCCCTGACAGAGGATATCATTCCAAGTGGAAATATCAGTTTAGCTTTATCTCATGTACTCCCTGATTTAGTACAAAAAATGGTTAAAGGTCAGCGACCTTTACATATTCTTGGGGATGGAAGTCAGGTACGTTGCTATACACACGGAACTGATATAGCCAAGGGAATTCGTATCTGTCTAGATCATCCGAATGCGCTTAATCAAGATTTTAATATTTCAACTTCGAGAGCCACTACAGTCAATGAACTGGCTTCACTTGTTTGGTCGCACTTTGAGTCAGGTTCGCCTGAATTTTTATCCGAAACGCCTTATGAATATGATGTGCAAAAACGTGTTCCAGATGTATCTAAAGCTCGCGATCTTCTCGGCTTTGAAGCACAAGTTTCTTTAGAGGATTCAGTTGCAGAAGTATGTCAATGGGTTGCACAAGCAACCAAGGCTGGACTATTTTGAGCCGAGTTATTATTATTGGTGCAGGCTATGTAGGCTTAACACTAGGCGTAGCTTCAGCTCGTGTCGGGCATGAAGTTTTCTTCGTAGACAATAACCCGAGTACTGTTTTAAAGCTGAATCAGCGGGTTTCTACCTTTTATGAAGCCGGGCTGCAAGAGAGCCTAGTTACATTATTTGAAAAGCGCGGAGACATAGCGTTTATAAGCATGAACGAATTGTCTAAAGCAACTGCACTCAATTCGTCTATTTACATCATCAGTTTGGGCACTCCCATTGGTGCTGATTCTAAAGCTTTGCTTGGTCCTGTAGAGGATGTAACGCAAGAAGTTGCTAGCTATATGACCGATACAGATTTGATTATTCTCAGATCAACTGTTGCTGTTGGTACATCTAGACACTTAGTTGAGCATATTCCTTCAATTACAAATTTGAGTTTTTGCCCAGAACGCACAATTGAAGGTAAGGCTTTGGAGGAGTTATCAACACTTCCACAAATAGTTTCTGGTAATTCTGCGATAGCCGAACAAATGGCTCAAAGCTATTTCAATACCATCACACAGAATGTTATAAAAGCTAAAAACTTTGAAACAGCAGAATTAATCAAACTTGCTTCAAATTCATTTCGCGATTTAAACTTTGCATTTGCGAACCTTTTGGCTTTGATTTCAAATCAGCATGGTGTTAATGTAAATGAGCTTATTTCATTAGCTAATTTCAGGTACGACCGTAACAAGATTGCACTACCTGGTTTGGTGGGTGGACCCTGTCTTGAAAAAGATTCTTATATACTCGCCCAAAGTTTTCAAGGAAAACAATCAGAACTTCTATTACACGTTCGGCATTTGAATGAATTATTTCCAAGTAAGGCAATAGATTTTATTACTAATCATGGAGTGCAAATCAATACAAAAGTACTTGTGTGCGGCGCAGCCTTCAAAGGTAAACCATTAACAAGTGATACAAGAGGATCATTTGTTTTCCAAATTGTGCAAGGTTTGATTGATTTAGGTATTCAGCGAAATAACATCGCTATTTTGGATCCCAAAGTAAATGAGGTTATTCACAGCATACAAGTTATTAATCAATATGACCAACTCAATAACAAATTTGATTATATGATACAACTTACAAACCACGAAATGTTTGAGACTTCTGAGTTTAATGATTTTATTATCAATCACTGTGAAAAAATAATTTCATTCTGGCCAAAAAATCAGCTGATTAATAATTCCCCCTCAAATCACTTGTTTTTAGGTGGCTTGCACTCCTACTAACTATTTAATGAATGATGTCTAGAAAACCTCGTCTTGTAGTTCTACCTCCTCAGCATTTGGGGCATGAAATTCACGTTGGCCGCAATATTGTTGTCGACATGATTAGCAAAAAATTCCTTTTGCAGTCTGAAGGCGACTGCGTCATTACTGGCCTATCTGATAGGCGATTTTTATATGAATCACTTTTATCACCTCATCATGTATTCGATTTTTCAATACTTCCTGAACTGAAATATCCAATCCAACCACCTAAAAGTCCTTCTGATTATTTATCCCTTTCATCATCTTTTTTTACTAAAATAAATCAATTTTCAGATTTTCAAATAATTAATTTATCAGACTACGCTTTACCACCGACATACTGTACTTTTGGCACATCAAGTGAAATGTCACGCGTCGGCTATAATGTTCCAGATCAATACTGGAATGATGATTTTATTAAACTTGCGCAGAATTTCAATTTTTCTAGTGAAAATGAAATTAACCTAGTAATACCTAAAGAACTGCCTTTATTTATTATTATTCATCATCGCTATAGCGCATCGATTGATAAACTTAAATTAATATTAGAATCATTACCTTTAGAATTAAACAAGATAATATTTACATCGCATACAGAATACCTTAAGACTCTACTTCAGAATACATCGAATATCTTTTTTACAGATGACCTTAAAGTCTACAGTACATTATTAAAGGATATACGGTGTAAACTATTAATTTCAGAGTGGTCTGGAGCCGGTCAAGTTGCTCAATATACTTTAGGAACACAAGGAGGTATTTGGTACTATTATGATCATTACCCTGATATTTTTAATTTTACAATGACTCATAAGATTTGGGAACTGAACTCAACACTTGGAAATTATTTTAATTGCTGGGATTTCAAGATAGTTTCTGGATGCTCAACTAATCATTTTTCATCTTTTGAATTTTTAATTAACTCAATTAAAAACATAAGAATTAACTAATATATTAATTTATTTTAACCAATCATGAAAAAAAATATTTTGTTAATCGGTGGATGTGGTTATATTGGCACTTTTTTATTTTCAAAATTACAAGAATCAAATTATTCGATCGTTGTTTACGATACGATCAAACGTGGCAATCCGTTAGAAATTAATATAATTAACAAAGATTATGCTGAGATAGATATATTTGATTTAACTAATTTTGATGTTGTTCTTTGGTTTGCTGGTCACTCTAGTGTTGTGTTATCAATCAGTGATCCTGAGGGAGCTTTAAAAAATAATTGCCTTAACCTTTATTCTTTTGCATCAAAATTATCTCCCACTACAAAATTAATATATGCTTCATCGGGAAGCCTTTATTCTTCTAAAGACTCAATTATTAAACCTTCTTCGGAAACTAAATTAATTTCTGTTCCATCACAAAATCCATACGATATTTCAAAATTTGCTTTTGACTACATAGCTAATGGATTTTTAAAGAATTTTCATGGACTAAGGATGGGTACTCTCTCTGGTTATAGTTCGAATTTAAGACCTGAATTAGTTTTTAATGCCATGAATATTTCAGCAAAACAAAATGGTATTGTTTCTTTAAAAAATCCGACTTCTAGTAGAACCATACTTTTTTTAGAAGATTTGTGGATTTTAATTAGACAATTGATATGCTCTGATTATCCATCTGGTTTCATTAATGTTGGCAGCTTAAGCTGTAACTTAGGGCAGTTAGCACATCAAATTGCAAATGTATGGAGTGCTAAAGTGGTAGATGAAGGAAACTCTGAAACTTATTCTTTTTTACTGGATACTTCTTTAATGAAACAGATTTGTGGTGATAATCTTAAACTTAGAGAATTTTCCTCAGATTGCTATGATCTTATTTCAAAGATGGAGTCTCTAAATGGCTAGCTATAAAATCTCAAATTGTCTTTGTTGTAATTCTACAAATTTGGATCTAGTATTGGATCTTGGAATGCAGCCATTGGCAAATACATATAGAGATACAATTGTTCATAATATACAAAAATATCCTCTAGCTCTAAATGTTTGCTTGAATTGTTGGCATTCTCAATTAACTTATTGTGTAGATCGCAAATTCATTTTTGATTCTTACACTTATATTAGCGGTACTTCAAATACTTTGAAAAACTATTTCCGCTGGTTTGCTCAAGAATTAAAAAAAATTATTCCTTTGAATGGAAAAGTTTTGGAGATAGCTGCTAACGATGGCTCTTTAATTCATGAATTTGATATCTTGGGTATAAATGCTATTGGAATAGATCCTGCCATCAATATAGTTAATTCTGCTTTCAATGAAGGTACTAAGATTGTTTGTGGTTATTGGCCGAAAGACTCACAAAAAATTAATGGCAAGTTTGATGCAATAATATGCATGAATGTTTTGGCTCACGTAGAAAACCCCTATGAATTTTTATTAGAGTGCAGAAATAAATTAACTACTGATGGTTTTATTTTAATACAACCATCTCAAGCAAGAATGTTTGGCAACTATGAATTTGATACTTGTTATCACGAACATATATCTTTTTTTAACACTTCATCTATTAGAGCATTGTGTTTTAAACTTGGTCTTAAGTTACTAAAAACATTTTTAGTAAGTATTCACGGCGATAGCCCTATTTATATACTTATTAATGATGGATCAGAATTAAAAATTTCTAGAAATGTGTTTATTTCTGAGCCGTTTGGTATGTTAGAAAGCTTGGAAGAATATGAACTAAATATTAATTTATTTAAGAAATCCACCTATGAATTATTTTTCAGTAAAAGTCTTAGTATATTAGATAATCTAAATCTCGATATTACTAATTTTAAATCAAATGGTTTTGATATTATTTTCGTTGGTGCTGCAGCTAAGGCAATGACAGTTATTAATGCCATTGGTATAGTACCTGACTACTTTATAGATGAAGCACCACTTAAAATTGGACTTTATCCAGCAGGAATTCCAACAAAAATTGAAAATTTTGATTTATGTAAAAAATTGAATAAGCCTGCGCTTTTTGTGATAACAGCCTGGAACTTTAAGATTGAAATCTCTGAAAAGTTAAAAAAACTAAATATACCAAAAGGATCTGTGATTTATTCTTATTTTCCTTCTAAGGAATTAATTTGTGTTTAATTGAATTAAAATTTACGCTATATACAAATACTCTCCTCTAAAATAATAATAATGCATTGATTTTATACTTTAATGTCAGCTATGAATCGTTAGTGCAAGCTTGTATAGCTGTAGAAATATAGGGAACTTCTTTTAAATCAATTGCAGCTGATTTAAGATTTAGATATTCTTTTTCGAGTTCTTCTCTTCCTCTTTGGTGATGCGTACCTGTATTCATTAATTGATTGATACTTGGTAATTTAGCACCAATTTGAATTTTTCTTTTGATAGTTTTTTCATTCCAAGGAGAGTAACCAAACCAACCAATAAAGACATCTGTAAGTCTATAACTTGAATCTGGGTGATATGATCCATGTCTCCCCATCTTGTACATGCCTAATGGGTTGCAATGATAAAATCTGTTTCTTGTTGAACCCTCAGGTAGAAGATTAAGTTTCTTACGTTTTAGAGAATCTGTAATGTCATTATCGTCAAAGCCATGGTGCTTTTGCACGGGTAATGGTAGGTCATAGCTTGGCATAACTGTCGGTTCACAGTCGACAAAAAAAACTCCACTTGCACAGAAGCCTGTTCTTCCTGCGCGTGTAAGTGCAAGCTCCAGTCTTTTTAAATCCATAGTTGGAAGTAGAAACTCTGTAACATTAAGAATTATTTTCCACCCGGGTACCTCTTGTTCGTAACCCATTGCCTCCCAGTCGGTCATGAATGCTTCAAAATGGGTCAGTTTACTTCTTACAAGCTTCCAATTTGGCGCAATTGCTCTACATATATCAGCTGAATTATCCGTGGATCCGTGATCAATAAGTATGCCGTAATCAAATAAACGCAAATGATGACTTAGCCACCAGGGTAGAAGGTATTCTTCATTATAAAAGTGTGTAATTACAGTTCTCATAATTTCTATAAATCTCGCTTCAATGTCAGCAGTTTGAATATACGCGAAAATATGCCATCTGAATTTTTGTTTAAACGGATTTAAGGGTAATGCTAAGTGACCTGACCTGCCCCCTGCCAGCCGTACCAACGTAAAGTTTGTGAAGTCCGTCACCTTGGAGAATGACGGGCATGAAGCAGCCCAGATTTACTGACGAACAGATCATTGGGTTCTTGCGGCCAGCCAAAGCAGGCATGCCGATCAAGGAGTTGTGCCGCAGCGGCGGCTTTAGCGATGCCACTTTTTACAAATGGCGGGCCAAGTACGGTGGTATGCAGATCTCAGATGCGGGCAAGCTGCGCGAGCTTGAGTCTGAGAACGCTAAGCTGAAGAAATTGCTGGCTGAGGCCCACCTGGACCTTCATGCCCTCAAAGGCGTATTCGGGGTAAAGCGCTAGCCCCACAGGTCAAGCGTGAGGCGATCGGCAAGATGATTGAGCAGTTTCAACTCTCCGAGCGCCCCGCCTGCCGACTTGTGGGGCTGAGCAGAGACAGTTTGTGCAACCCACCCATGGCCAGTGAGCAAACACAGGCCCTGCGATGCCGAATCGTTGATATTGCTCTTCAGCGTCGTCGGTTTGGCTACCGCCGGGTGCATGACTTGCTGCGCCGGGACTTTCCTGGTGTGAATCACAAACGAGGTCTCACCCGCGCTGATATCGACCATCACCGATGAGGTCGTGGCCGAGGCACAGGAGTGGCAGACCCGGGCGCTGGAGCCCATGTACTCGGTGGTTTTCTTTGACGCGCTGCGCTTGAAGATTCGCGACGAGGGGACGGTCAAGAACAAGGCGGTGTACCTGGCGCTTGGGGTGGATGCCAGCGGTCGCAAGGATGTGCTGGGGCTGTGGATTGAGCAAACCGAGGGTGCTAAGTTCTGGCTCAAAGTGTTCAACGATCTCAAGACACGCGGCACACAGGATATTTTGATTTGCGTGGTCGATGGCTTGCGCGGCTTCCCCGAGGCCATAGAGGCGGTGTTTCCTCAGGCCATGATCCAGACCTGCATCGTGCACCTGATTCGCAACAGCTTGAATTACGTGGCTTGGAAGGACAGAAAGGCGTTGGCAGGGCAGCTCAAACCGGTCTATGAGGCCGTCAGTGCCGAGGCGGCAGAGGCGGCTCTTGGTGCGTTCGAGCAAAGCCCGCTTGGCATCAAATGTCCACCCATTGCACAGGCGTGGCGGCGACAGTGGGCACAGGTCATTCCTTTTTTTGCATTTCCGCCGGAGGTGAGGAAATTGATTTACACGACGAATGCGATTGAGAGTTTGCACATGCGCCTGAGAAAGATCGTCAAGAATCGGGGGCATTTCCCCAGTGATGAAGCAGCAACGAAATTGCTGTTTCTGGCGCTGCGCAATATCACCAAGGACTGGACCATGCCGCCACGCACCTGGAAGGAAGCGTCCAATCAATTCGCCATAATCTTTGGCGAACGATTCACGCTCTCAGTTAACTGAGAGCGTGAATGCCATCGGCCTCTTTACACAAAAATCGGGATACGTCCGGATACGTCCGGATTTTTAGCTTATCAGGGCAGCAATTTGTTCAGTTGTTAATGCCGCAACTTGGCTTGTTGTCAATGCTGCCAATTGTTTGGTGCTCAGATTCGACACCTGATCCGTCGTCAACGCCACCACCTGCGCCGTCGTCATTCCAGCAACTGCCGCTGTACTCAACGCCGCTATGTCTGCCGTCTCCATCGTGGCTATGTTCGTC
>Ga0114959_10003239_pt1 | contig 12870 bp, 10 predicted proteins | sample C_130625_EF_Meta_FD_87317 | JGI IMG/M metagenome (GOLD analysis project Ga0114959, IMG submission 87317) | Freshwater microbial communities from Lake Croche, Canada to study carbon cycling - C_130625_EF_MetaG | ecosystem: Environmental > Aquatic > Freshwater > Lake | place: Lake Croche, Canada...
AGGGGCTGGAAACTGTTTAAAAGCAGAATCTCTTTTCAATGCACTCAAACCCTCTGACTATGTCGCCATTGATTTTTCTGCTGAGTTTTTACAAGACTCATTAAGCAATCTTGAAGGCAAATAGCCTTGGGGTCGAGCCGTTAAAAGGGCAGGGTAGTTAATTGGCAGCGGTCTTTGGTGTGAAAACCTAATTGCTTCAGCTAACAATCACAGAGGGCAGGTGCGGTGTTGAGCTTTGGTATCAAAGGCGGTGCAGCCGCGTGTCAAAGCTTTATCAACAACGTCGAGTTTTCATCGCACTTGGCAAATGTCGGCGACGCCAAAACCTTGGGGATTCACCCATCTTCCACCACCCACAGGCAGCTGAACGAAGAGCAGCAAATTGCAGCGGGTGTGCCACCCGACTTGATTCGCTTGAGCGGAGGTCTGTAAACCTTGGACGATATTTTGTGGGACATCGATCAAGCCCTTGCAGCCAGTTAATTCGCAGGTCCCCCTTTGAAATAATAGGCAGTATCTATTGATAGTTCTCAAAAAAATTAATGTTGTTGGATTTTGAGTTTTGGTTTGACTAATGAGCTCCAATTAACTACAAAGAAGCTCATTTTCTATTCTCTTGAAGAATGTTTACCCTCTGATTGAAATTCTCTTATTGACAATGCTTATTACAGGCATAGAGTGAACTTACTCATGTCATAAAAGCTACTTCGGTAACTTCAAAGGCAGAGGTTCCTAACTATTCAATTAAATTAAGGAGACTTTATGACAGAGAAGCAACGCCCCTTTGGTGTGTCCATGACCGAGCGAGAGTTTGACGAATGCCTTCCTGCAGACGAGGCTGCATTTCGCTCCCCCATCCCTACACAGGTGGTCTCAAATGGTGAGTACAACCCCTTACCCCAAACAGACAGTCAGAAAAAGGTTGAATTTTTAATCAAAGAAATTGCCGACAGAGAATCAAAGCGACACAACACCAGTCGCCGAACCTTTTTGGCTTCAACGTCCGGCATGGCTGCTTCATTCACAGCAATGAATATGGTTTATGGTGATTTGTTTGATGTGTCTGCTGCCGAAGTAACCAGCAAAGACGCTGCGGGCGACAGGAAGATCAAGTACAAAGGTCAGTTTATTTTTGACGACCAAACCCATATGGTGCGGGATGACTTCGCACAAGATGGTTTGTTGGGACTGACCAAGTGGGCCGAGGGCGATAAAGTCAATCCCAATATCGGCAGTGTGCCAACCAATTTGTCCAGATACAAGATGGACAACTATCTGAAAGAAATCTTTTTGGACAGTGACACCACAGTGGCCTTGTTGTCTGGCGCGCCATTTGATGACCCCAACTGGAACTTCATCTCGAACGATGCGATTCAAACAGTCTGTCGCACCGTCAACAAAATGGCTGGCAGTGTGCGCATGTTGGGACACAGCATCATTTCTCCAAAGTACCCCAATTGGATGGACGAAGTTGACCGTTGCATCAGTGAACTCAAGCCCGTGTCTTGGAAAGCCTACACATTAGGCGATCCGTTTGGCCCCTCGAAGTTTGCTTGGCAACTCGATGATGAAAAACTGATGTATCCCTTTTATGAAAAAGCCATCAAGGCAGGCATCAACACTATTTGTATTCACAAAGGCTTGATGCCACGTGACTATGAAAAAGCATTTGCTGGAACTTGGGAAAATGCCACAGTCAATGATGTGGGCAAAGCAGCCAAAGACTGGCCAGGAATGAATTTTGTGATTTACCACGGTGCCTTGCGTCCATGGTTGTCTGATCGCCCTGACATGGAGCGAGCATCATTCGAGAAAAACGGCTATATCCAATGGTCGACAGATTTAGCACGAATCCCTGAAAAATTCGGTGTTAAAAATGTCTATGCAGAAATCGGTTCTTCATTTGCCAGTACAGCGGTAACTGATCCAGAATTCTGTGCAGCCTTCCTTGGACAGTTAGTCAATTTGATGGGGCCTGATCGTGTTGTTTGGGGAACTGATTCTGTCTTTTATGGTTCACCCCAGTGGCAGATTGAAGCCTTGCGTCGCTTGGAAATCCCTGAAGCCATGATGAAAAAACAAGGCTGGAAAATCAAGCTTGGTGATGGTCGCGGTGCGGTTAAAAATAAAATCTTCGGTGAAAATTCTGCAAAACTCTACAAAATGGATGCGCAGAAAATTGCCGGTGATGCCAAACCTTTCGACAGCGACATGATTGCCCAAATGCGAGCAGAGTATCTTGCCGCAGGTGGCGAGAGAAGCAATGCAGCTTATGGCTATATTGCCAAAGAAGGTCGGGAATTTGATATCAAATCCTGATTGAGAAGTTGAAAAAAAGGGCGCTTTATAGCGCCCTTTTTTTATTTATAGCTCAAAAAATAATGAAGGTGAAAAGTTAATTATTGTCTGCTGCAATTTGATATTGCTTAATTAGCTTGCCCCAGTAAATGAGTTGTTCATTCACATAGCTGGCAAAGTCCTGCGGATTTTGTGATGGCCAAACAATCAACCCATGCTTGGCAAGTTTTTCCTGTACTTCCTTGTCGTTGAGAGCCAGCAAAAAAGCTTTGTTCAAAGTATCAACTACAGACGGAGGCATCTTGGCTGGGCCAAAAATTCCATTCCACGAAACCAACTTGAAATCGGGCAAGGTGCTGCTCATTGAGGGTATGGTCAAAAGAGGCGGATACAACCTGCTGCTGGTCAAAGCAAGTGGACGTATTTTCCCAGCTTGAATCATGGACATGACCGAACCAGTATCAGCTACATAGACCTGAATTTGATTTCCAACCAAATCGGTGATGGCTTGCGGACTGGATTTGTAAGCGACTTGTGTCATGCCGATATTGGCATGATGCAAAAGACTGGCCGTAGTGACCAAGGAAGTGCTATTGGGCGTCCCATAAAAAAGCTTTTGAGGATTGGCTCTGGCATAGCTAATCAATTCATTCAGATTTTTTACAGGCAATTCATTATTGACACAAAGGACAAAAAGTAATTCACCAACCCGTGTGATGGGGGTGAAATCTTTCAATGGATCGTAGGCTAGCTTGGTAAATAACCAAGGGTTGGCAGAATGTGACGTGTTAGTAGTCATCAGCAGGGTGTAGCCATCAGGTTTGGCTGATGCGACAAACTGGGTACCAATTTGAGCACTGGCGCCAGGCCGGTTGTCAACCAGCACGGCCTGTCCCAAAAGTTGCCCAACTTTTTGAGCAACCACCCTGGCCACAGCATCTGTTCCGCTACCTGCTGCAAATGGCACAACCAAAGTGATCTTGGATTGGGGGTAGTTGTCGGCAAAGCAAATATTGCTTAGGAGGGCAAAACCAGCTACACATGATTTCAACAGTTTTGACATGGCATAAATGATCTCGAGTACAGCCTGATAGTGCTTCAAATTGCCTTGTCAGGCAAGCAATGCTTACCCGTAATAGTCCATAGAAAATTAAAAATAAACCCGTCTGTAAAGAGCTATCGGGAGTATCATGGATTTGAGTAAGGTCTAAAGCAGTTTAGGCTGGCCTCAAACTCTCTCCTAGCTGAATGCGTCCAAGTAAAGGAACATCAAGTGAGACGGCTCAAGAAGCAATTTACTTTAAGTCTGTTTGTATTTTTTGTCTCGCTTGCTTCGGCACAAACACCCGAGGTGAAAGCCAAGCTTAAATCCCTTAAGCCTGTTGACTACCCTAATCGAACTATTGAATTGAGTGTGGGTTTTGCAGCAGGCGGGGCAATGGACATCGTAGCGCGGATGCTTGCGCAAAAATTTCAAGATTACACCGGCGAAAACATGGTGGTTCAAAACCGCACTGGCGCCGGTGGTTTTGTTTTCCATCGTTGGATGCTGACCCAAGCGCCTGCAGATGGTTATGCCATGGGTCTAGGCAGCAATATGATCATTGGCGACTCACTTCTGAGAGCAGATAACAAATGGTCATACCACGACGCTGACCATCTGGCCTTCATCAGTTATGAGCCCATTGTTTGGTTCACTTCATCCAGTGGACGTCTAAAGAATATGCCCTTGACTGATATCGTTAAGGTTGCAAAAAAGGACAAAGTCGATGTACGTGTCGGCACTATTGCAGCTACTCTGATGGAGGTTTTGACCGAGCAAGTCGAACAAAAAGCTGGCGTTAGCTTTAATCAAATTCCTTTTAATGGCGGCAAGCCTTCGATTGCAGCTCTTATGGGCGATCACATCGATATCTCTTTTGGTTTCCTTGGTGAAGTTAGAGGTATGGGTGACAAAGTTCGTCCTATCGCAGTGGCCAGTCAGAAACCTATTGCGTCCCTGCCCTCGGTACCAACATTCAATGAAGTTTTCAACTCGGATGATATGAATTGGGTGATTTGGCGATACATCATTGCGCCTAAAGGCATAGCACCGGCCAGGCGTGCGTGGTTGATTGCAGTTTTTAACGAAATGATGAAGGATGAACGATTCAACAGTGAATTAGAAAAAAACGGTGGAATCCAAGACAGGTCAATTGATACGCCGGCTAAGGTTGGCGCTGAACTTGATCGAATGGCCGTCGCTGAGCGCAAGTTCTATATTCAGACAGGCCGTTTGAAATGAAATTTCAAGTAAGCACTGAACAATCTTGACCAGAGAAGGACAGGAAATGATTCTGATTGGCAAAACAAAAACTCAGCAGAAAAACCGCAAGTACTACACACGTGATAACGGTATGGTTTATTGGCGTGGCGATTTTTTTGATACACCAGAACAAGGAAATTGGACACCACAAGCCTACTTTGTTGAACAACCGCCTCAAATTGTCAACCCAACGCACTTTCATGTTCAAAACCAATTTCAATTGTTTACTGAAGGGGAAGGCTTATTTGGCAGAAAGCAAATAAGTCCTTACATGATTCATTACGCAGGTGCCTACACGGGTTATGGTCCTATTGTGAGCGGCAATACCAGTCTTAACTACATCACCTTCAGGGCGCTGAAAGATCCTGGGGCGCAGTTCCTGCCCGAGAAAAAATCCAACTTTAAAGCTGGTCCTAAAGACCATTTCGATGCGCCTTTGCCACTGCTTTCAAAAGATGCGTTAACCAGCCTGAAAGAAAGCGAATGCCATTGGGTCAAACCACCAACAGCCCAAGGCATGGCAGTTGCCCTCTACCGTATACCTAAGGGGACACAGATGCTTGTCACTCTCCCCCCTGCTTCGATCGGTTTTTTTGCAGTGGTTTTGCAAGGGGAGATTATTTACGAGGGTGAAAAACTGGGACGACATGAAAATATTTTCATTTCCTCACAAAATACAGACTTCTTATTGCGCTCCTCAGAGAGTTCCGCAGAAATTTTGACGCTACATTTTCCACCCACCGACAGCAGCTATTTGGAAGCTTGACGGCTTAAGGCGCGGTCCTTGATTTCTTTCAACCCTTCAGGATGTGGATGTAGATCTAGACGACGCCCCGCCTTGACGAGTTGACTTGGTACCTCTCGACCAATGAGCGCAGGCAGTCGTCGCGCAGCCCTCATAAGAACATCAAGGTCTACATGGGTGTCGTACCCCATCAGTTCGAGCGCATGTACAACTTCTTCAGTGCAAACATTGCCACTGGCGCCAGGTGCGTAAGGACAACCACCCATACCGCCTACAGATGCGTCAAAACGAAATGCACCTGCATCTATTGCTGCCAATATATTTGCTAACCCCATGCCACGTGTATTGTGAAAATGCAAGGTCAATGCAGAAGCAGGCCAAGTTGCCAAAAAAGACTTTACCCATTCATTGACTTGATTCGGATACGCCATACCTGTGGTGTCACACAAGCTGATGCCGGTCACCCCAGGTGTATCCATGAAACGCTGGCACCATTGCATCACCGTGCTCAGTTCAACCTCACCGTCCATAGGGCAACCAAAGCAGCAAGAAAGTGACACATTAAGAGCTACGCCAGCATCCTTGGCTAAAGCAGCAACGCTGACAAGCGAACTGAAGGACTGCTCCTGTGTCATACGTAGATTGCTAAGGTTATGAGTCTCAGTTGCAGACATCACCATATTCAATTCATCAGTTCTTGCAGCAATTGCACGTTGGGCACCCATAAGATTGGGAACAAGTGCGGTGTAAATGACACCAGGTTGACGGGTGATTTCATTCATAACGATCTCTGCATCTTTCAGTGCAGGAATGGCTAGCGCAGAAACAAACGCTGTGACCTCAATGAGAGAAACACCAGTCTGGGACAAGGCATTAACAAGCGCAATTTTTTCAGCACTTGGCACAAATGCTGATTCAGATTGCAGGCCGTCACGTGTACCGACTTCCTGCATATGAATTCGACGCTTTCGCCCCTCCCACACTGCTGTCATGCAATGACCTTTCTTTCTCTTAAATTTCGAATCTGTTCAGTGCTTAAGCCCAATTCAGTCAAAACACTGTCGGTATCTTCACCAAGATCTGGAGCGGATGAGCGAATGCTGCCCGGAGTCTCAGACAACTTAGGGACGATGCCAGGCACCATGATGTTTTCACCTGCGCGAGTTTGCTGCATCAGCAGCATGTCGCGAGCTTGGTAATGCGGATCGTGCGCAATATCTCGTGCGGTGTAAACGCGGCCACTGGGCACATGGGCATCAGCCAGCAAAGCCAGCACCTCATCAACTCGCAGGCCCAGAGTCCAGTTTTCAATCGCTTGGTCAATTTCCTTGACACGTATTACCCGTCCACTGTTGTCTGATAATGCGGGGTCGCAAGCAAGGTCAGAGCGTCCAATGGTGTCCATCAATCGTTTGAAAATACTGTCGCCATTGCCCGCAATCAGGACCAGCCCATCGTTACATCGGTAGGCGTTGGAGGGTGCGATACCCGGAAGACTTGATCCAGCAGCTTCGCGAACAACGCCAAATGCACTGTACTCAGGTATCAAGCTTTCCATGACATTGAATACAGCTTCATAAAGCGCAACGTCAATCACCTGTCCTTTTCCACCATTGACTTGTCGGTTGTATAACGCGGTGAGGATGCCAATGACGCCATGCAAAGCGGTCAGAGTGTCGCCAATCGATACCCCACAACGTACAGGTATTTCATTGGGTTGTCCCGTCAGATGGCGAAGTCCACCCATTGCTTCTCCAATAGCACCAAAACCTGGCAGGTCACGGTATGGACCCGTTTGACCATAACCAGAAATACGCAACATGATCAGTCCGGGATTAGACTGAGAAAGGGTTTCATAGGACATGCCCCATTTTTCCAAAGTACCTGGTCGAAAATTTTCTATCAAAATGTCACATTGGTCGATCAATTGACGGGCAATGTCTTGGGCTTGTTCATCTCTCAAATCCAAGGCAACAGAGCGTTTGTTACGGGACTGCACTTGCCACCAAACCGAGGTGCCATTTTGTTTCAAACGCCAGTAGCGTAAGGGGTCGCCGCTAATGGGTTCTTCAATTTTGATGACATCTGCTCCAAAATCGCCAAGGGTTTTGCCTGCAAACGGCCCAGCAATCAATTGCCCCATCTCAACTACTTTCAAACCCTTAAGTGCGCCAGTGTGCAAGCTTTGAGGTTCAGCAGGGAGTGGTTTCATTTTTAGGTCTGGTGAGGTAGGTTCAGCTTACAGGGGCTTAGTTGAAATCAGCAAGGCGTTGAACAGAGGTAAATATAGTCGTTTCTGGCGCCCGTGTAACCCTCGGTAACGAGGGTAAACCTCTGTAAGCCATCGACGACTTTGGTGGATGATGGCAGTGAAAGCTAAAGGATTGTAAATATGGGATTGGTACGCAAGGTTGCGAAGCTGTATTTTTCCCTATGGCGTAGATGGGCAGCGCTTGTATTGATGCTCTTTTTGGGTTTGTTTTCTTGGCAAGTAGCTGGGCAAATCTTGCTTTCTGAGCCCAAGAAAATCCCCAACAACGAAGTCTATTTACAGCCCGTACCGGGCTTGTCATATGCGCAACTTCGTCTCTTCAAAGAGGGCGAAAAGGAGTTCAAGGTTCCTTGGGTCGTTTTCCCCTTACTGGGGGGGCATTGGGGTTTAGGGCCGACCTATATTGCCAATGCCTGCTCTGTATGTCACGTTCAAGCTGGGCGTGGCCGCACGGTAGACAACGCAGTGATCGTTCAGCAGTTGCTAAGAGTTTCCATACCAGGTGAAGGTCCTCACGGGGAGCCCAATCCACACCCCCAGTACGGTGATCAAATTCAGGTCTTTGGTGTCAATGTAGGTTTGAAAGAGAACCTCAAACCCGGCGAAGCCGATGTATTTATCGACTGGGTTTTCTCTAGCGTGACTTTCACTGATGGCAGCAAGGTCGAGTTACGTCGACCCCACATACGGATTGAAAATTTAAATTTTGGACCATTGGGCGACGATGTCCTGACCTCATTGCGAAACACGCAAGTGATTTTTGGCATGGGGTATTTAGAAGCCGTACCTGAAGCTTCACTCCAAATGATTGCTGCAGATCAAAAATTACAAGGTTTGAATGGACGTCTCAATTATGTTCGGGACGATATTCACAAAACAAAAGCCTTGGGGCGTTTTGGCTGGAAGGCCAACCAGCCCAGCATTCGTCAGCAAATTGTGGCGGCTTTTCTGGGTGATATGGGCGTGACCTCCTCCTTATACATAGAGGAAAACTGTCCACCTGTGCAAACCATTTGCAGTGCCATGCCACCAGGCAACCGCCCCGAGCTACTTGATTACAACTGGGATCAAATGGAGTTTTGGCAAGCAGCATTAGCTCCCCCACCCGCTCGAAAAATGCATGACCCCCAAGTGCAAAGAGGTGAGCAATTGTTCAAACAAGCTGGATGCGCTGCGTGTCATGTCCCCGAATTAATCACTGGAGAATATCCTTTATTGCCTTTGATATCTCTAACTAAATTCCGGGCATTCACAGATTTATTGCTCCATGACATGGGAGACGACCTTGCAGATGGCCGCCCCGATTTTTTAGCAGGGCCTCGCGACTGGCGTACTCCACCGTTGTGGGGCATAGGTTTGTCTGAGCAGGTCAATGGCAGCACACATTTATTGCATGACGGACGAGCCCGCACGGTCTTGGAGGCCATACTTTGGCATGGGGGAGAAGGGAAATTCGCAAAAGATGCATTCAGCAAGATGAGCTCAGACGAACGCGAAGCGGTCATTGCCTTTGTTAATGCGATATGAAAACTTATCCAAAATAATGTCTATGGTTTTAAAAAGGATTTTTATATTTGGAATTTCTTTAATTCCAGCATTAACATGGGGCGGTGTTTTAGCCCCACATGACGTTGCAGCGCTATTGGATGGAAAGTACATTGTGGGTGAAATACAAGCTGATATTCCAGCCTATCCCTTATTCATTCAAAACAAAGTAACTCCATCAGCCAAACCTGACCTGGTTGGATATGCTTTCGAGACCATAGATTTAGAACCCATACGCGGTTACAGCGGAAAGCCAATTGATGTTTTGGTGGTCATAGATACCGCAGGCATATACCGTGATGTCCGTTTGATCGAGCATAAAGAACCCTTTTTTCTAACCCAATCAGGGACTGTCAAACTGATCGACTTTGCATCTCAATACATTGATCTCTCTTTGCATCATCTGGTGGAGTTACTTCCATGGAATGAAAGTGGAGGCAGAGACACACAGAATGCTCAGCTGTCTGGGGTGCATCACGGCACAGTGACTGCAAGAGCTATAAACCGAAGCATTCTTTCAGCTGCCAGCCAAGTGGCACTGGCAAAACTTGATCCCAGTCTTTCCAATCCATCTCCAAACACCAAGCCTCAAGCTTCTCAAGGTCAATCAAGTTCAGACAACTACACCCCGCTGACATTCGATCAACTTGTCAGCAATGGATTGGTGACACGAACCGTTGTTACAGCCAGCAATTTGAAAGATTTATTTGCTAACTCACAAGCCCCTGTGGCGTCAACGGAAAGCTATATAGAAAATGCTGAGAAAGTTTTGGTATTTCATACTGCCTTATTAGGAGATCCCTTGATCGGCAGAAATATGCTGGATGAGGATGGATGGCGTTACATCACAAATAAGCGTCGCACACAACAAGCGTTGCTCATTACGCTTAGCGATCCCAACCATATTCTGGATGGTCATGGGAAGTGGAAAGTTGAGCAAATGCCCTTTAAATTATCGCAAGATCACAAAGAAATTCAATTACTCCCCATAGATTTTCAAAAGCGGTTAAGAGTTCAAACAAACCCACCCAGTAGTGCCATCTACGTGTTGTTAATTGAAAAGGCAACGCCCCTTAATCCAGCGAAAGCTTTTGATTTGAAATTCAGTCTGCAGCGCCGCTTTGGTATCAATTTTGTTTTGAATAAAACCGAAAAACAAGAGATTTCTCTTGATCACCGCTTCTACGGATTGAGCGCCTGGTGGACTGACCTGCGGTTCACCCATTGGTTAGAACTTGATTGGGTCAAACTTTGGATTAATAGACAAGTTGAAATTGGTGTTTTGATATTGGGATTGATGGTGCTGTCAGTAGGATTGATGGCGCAAAAAAGAGTGAGCAAGGATCGTTTGCAGTTCAAAATATTTCGCACAATCTATTTAGTTTTTACTCTGGGCTTTATTGGTTGGTTTGCCCAAGGTCAATTGACCATTTTGAACATCACTTCTGCAATTTCTTCGCTGAGTACAGGTGGTGATTTGAGCTTTCTCATCAGCGATCCCATCAGTTTTATTTTGTGGATTTATGTCATCCTGTCTTTGTTTATTTGGGGTCGTGGAACTTTTTGTGGGTGGCTTTGTCCGTTTGGTGCTTTGCAAGAACTTACCTCCATGGTTTCACAAAGACTGGGGTTGCATCAAAGAAGATGGCGTCAATCCTTAGATACGCATTTAAAGAAACTTAAGTACGTCATCCTTGGTTTGATATTGCTTTCGATGTGGCTTGAACCAAGCCAAACCGATATGCTGGTGAAAGTAGAACCATTCGAGACGGCCATCAGTTTTTATTTCATCAACGACTGGCCATATGTGATTTGGGCTCTTATCAGTTTAGGCTTTGGAACAGTCATTTACAGGGGATATTGCCGCTATATATGCCCATTGGGTGCAGCACTCGCAACGGTCAATTTTTTACAACGTTGGTCATGGATTCCAAGGCGCAAGGAGTGTGGAACACCTTGCCAAACCTGCAGATATCGCTGTGAGTATCAAGCTATAAAGCCAACTGGAGAGATCGACTATGCAGAGTGTTTCCAATGCCTAGATTGTGTAACGATTTATCAAGATGAAAATATGTGCCTTCCATTGGTGCAAACTTCAAATGCACACCGGGAAATTTCTATAAAGCCTCTACCCGTGCTGTGAGATTGAAGCAGATAAACCAGTATTGAAGACAATTGGATATTCTGAAGGTGATATTTTCGCAATAGTCACTGATGGTTTTACAGACCAAATTGGTGGTTCAACGGGTAAGACGTCATTCGGTTACCGTTGCTTGGAAGAAATCCTCAAAACCAATTGTGCGGCCAGTGCTGAAGAAATCACCGCCGCCATGAAGTGTGATTTTGCCGCTTGGCAGGGTACCAATGCACGAAGAGATGACGTCATTTTGGTGGTGTTTAGACTGTGACGAAAACCCTTGACTAAGGCTTTCGACCGTGTAATATACGTGCAATAACTCGGTGAAATTTGAGGGCAAAAAGTCACCCAGAGGCCCTCAGCGCGACAAGTAGTGGCGTATAAAAGGAAAAAACATGGCTTGTGACCATGCTTTTTTAGGTGGCTCCTCGACCTGGGCTCGAACCAGGGACCTACGGATTAACAGAAATCCAGGCTCGTTAAAAACCTATATAAATCAATGACTTAAGTATAAAAATAGCCGACGTGTAATATTTCGTGTAATTGACCAAAATTTGTAAATTACAAATTTTCCAGCGTTTTGGTCAAATTTGCCCTCTCCGCTGTCATTTTGCACGCGAAATGTTAGAAGCTACAATCAGGGCTCGAACTAAATTTCTCGAAAGTTCGACTCCATGCAGGGATACTGAACTTTGAAATCCCGATTGTTCGACTCCCTTGCTGGTGCTCGAACAGAGGAGGGCGGAGGTTCGAGTCCCGACCTCAACACCTGACTTGGGGGTTCAAGCTCTATGTAATTCAAAGCCGAGGAATCATCGTGCAGTGAAAAGCATTTTGCGGGCTTCAGGAAAGAGAAGTTGCTTTAATTCTCTCAAGGGACTAACACTTGCTTATGATTGGAACATTTGTCCATCTGTAGAACTCAACCCCCGCGCTGGTTAGCGGAGTCTAGTGTTTCAATGATTTTCATTGTTAGCTCTTTGACTGAAATAAATGACATTGAGCTGAATTAGTGCAATTTTTTACAACTGATTTAGTTTGTCTGTCCATACTTCGCATGCATTTGATGGTTTAACAACAGGGTAGTTGTCCATGCGTTTAAACTTTCGCAAGAGAGGCGATGCTAGAAAGTATTGATGACCACAGCGAAGGCCAGTCAGCGATGTTTCTGATGGCATGGCGTAAACACAAGAATCGCACCTTGGACTTGGATGTTTTTGTGATTCCTGTTGTGCCATATAACGTCTAGATTCCTAAGTTCACAAAGAGTTTTCGCGCCCAACCTAATTTGATTCTGGATGTATTGTCCGCACCAACAGTGGTCTTTTTATCTGCAAAATTGCTTGGATCAATTGAAACACGCAAATATCAAGCCATTATTCTGATTGGGAATTTAATCCCACCAATACTTTAATTTGGTGCATCACACCCAGTTTTAGTGCGCCGGCCTGGCCAATTAGGCGTAAACATTGGCACCTGCCTAGTGCGCGAGCGGCACGATACATGCTTGAAGGTAGAACCCCTTAGTTGAAAAACGCGGAGTTCCGATGAGTAGTCCAGTATTTAAT
>Ga0114959_10003246_pt1 | contig 12855 bp, 12 predicted proteins | sample C_130625_EF_Meta_FD_87317 | JGI IMG/M metagenome (GOLD analysis project Ga0114959, IMG submission 87317) | Freshwater microbial communities from Lake Croche, Canada to study carbon cycling - C_130625_EF_MetaG | ecosystem: Environmental > Aquatic > Freshwater > Lake | place: Lake Croche, Canada...
GCATGTTCGAGCTCGGAAGATAAATCATCAGTTTCGCTCACGAAAGCAAGTGGAGATGCACTACTCAGCAAGGTTCAAAGCGAGCTTGAGGCTCTAGCTCCCATTGTTATACGTTCCAATATGGACTTATGGTGGGTTACCCGAGATGGATACAGCATCATTAATGATTCATCGCCTGCGATTGAAGCCCAAATTCCGGGGTGCGAAAGTGACGTTTCAAATAGCTTGATGTGGAAAGCAACTGCAACAAAAATAATCGCTGCAGTCGATTCAGTAATGTCGGCTGAAAACTTTGCCATCGACAAGGAAACAAACTCTTCCAATAGTCTGAGTGATACCAAGTTCTACGATTACATTAAGGCTTATTACCGCGGATCGAGCAAGGCAGTTCTTTCAATATCGCCCGATTGTGGCTCAACTTCGCAAGCTGATAATCCAGTTATGTATTACAGCGCAAGTTTTGGCTACACAAATGATTATCAGAAAAATTATGATGAACAATCGCCATTCTTGTATGACCTTGATTTAAAGGATGTAATCGTTCACGTTCAGAAATCTGAGGGAGAATTTCGGCTTTTGGCAGTTAACTACCGTCGAAGTGGACATGCCACCATTGCAAAACTCGTTGATGGTAAGTGGCATGAGTTGTGGTCTGGCCAAGATCTAATTACTTGCGCAAAACGAAATAGTGAGAAAATTCCTAAATCAATAGCGCCGGACTGCTTTTAACTTTTTCTGCATTTAAACTTCCCAGATTGCGGTAGCGAGTCACTTTTCAAGCGTGAACACTGCCAAAACTAGGGCTGTACCGCTTGAGTATTGAGTGCTAGCACTCGTTATCACCCCTAGACTTCACCCTATGAAAAAGCGAATAGCCCTATTTGGCGCCCTTTTTTCGCTGTTTGCAGTGGGTCTAATCCCTATATCGCCCGCTTTCGCCGATGCCCCTTGTTATGAATTTGTCGGGAGCACAGTTACCGGAGTTGGATCCTGTTCCGGGGACTTAGTAATTGGCCCTGAAATCACCACGATTGAAAACGGCGCTTTTAGTTATGCGACCGAGCTTACTTCTATAACAATTCCTAACACCGTAACCTCAATTGGTTACAGCGCCTTTCAAAGCGCATCAAGTCTCTCAACTGTCACTTTTGAGTTGGGTTCGCAATTAACGGCAATTCAAGCCAATCTATTCAATGGCGCTTCCAGCCTCACCTCGATAACAATTCCAAGCGGTGTTACTTCAATTGGTAGTGGAGCCTTTAGCGGCGCTTCCAGCCTTACCTCGATAACAATTCCAAATACTGTTCAATCAATAGGTAATGCCGCATTTAGCTTTGCCTCGAGCCTCACATCAATTTCAATTCCTAGTGGCGTGACTACTATCGCCGAAGACACTTTTCTCAACGCATCGAGCCTTACCTCAATAACTCTTCCTAATTCTCTTACCGCAATCGGTAATGGTGCGTTTAATGGCGCTTCCAGGCTTCGCACATTAACTATTCCCAATTCCGTTACATCAATTGGCGATAATGCATTTGCTGGCGCTTCCAGCCTTACCTCTCTAATAATTCCTAATAACGTGACTTCTCTTGGAGAATATGCGTTTGATGGAACTTCTAGCCTTTCCTCTATAACGATTCCAAATAACTGGACCTCAATAGGCAACTTTGCATTTTACGGCGCATCGGGTCTTCGCTCGATAACAATTCCTAATACTGTTACAACTATAGGTCAGGGCGCATTTCAAGGGACATCCAGCCTTACTCAGGTCGCCTTTGAGAATGATTCGCAATTAAACTCAATTGGATATCAAGCTTTCAAAGATGCTTCCAGCCTTACTTCTCTGGAAATTCCCAACAGCGTGAATTCGCTTGGAGAATATGCGTTTTTTGGAACTTCCAGTCTTGCCTCTATAACAATCACTAGTAACTGGACTTCAATAGGTAGATATGCATTTTCTGGCACTACAGGTCTTCGCTCGATAACAATTCCTAATACTGTTACAACTATAGGTCAGGGCGCATTTTCTGGCGCAAGCAGTCTTACTTCAATAACACTCCCTGAATCAGTCACCTCGATTGGTGAGAACGCATTTGGTAATGCTTCCAGCCTGACATCTATCAATATTCCCAACAGCGTTACTCCGGACACATTGGGCGCAGGCGCATTTTTTGGAACTTCGAGCCTTACTTCTATAACGATCCCCAGTAACTGGACGTCCATTGGAAGCAATGCATTTTGGGGTGCTTCGGGTCTTACCGCTATAACAATCCCCGAAGGCGTGCTGTCAATCGGTGACGTTGCATTTGCTGGCGCTTCCAGCCTTCGTTCAATAACGATTCCTAATTCTGTTACCTCGATTGGTGGCTTTGCGTTTTCTGGTGACACCAGTCTTACCTCGATAACTATTCCGAGCGGAGTTTCAGAAATTCATGAAGGAACTTTTCTAAACGCTTCCAGCCTTCGCGCATTAACTATTCCTGACACTGTTACTTCAATTGGTGACGATGCATTTTCTGGAACTTCCAGGCTTACATCTATCAATATCCCCGACAGAGTTACACCGAGTACATTAGGCGTGAGGGCATTTTCTGGAACTTCCAGCCTAACCTCTATAACAATCCCCAGTAACTGGACCGCCATTGGTGACTATGCATTCGCTGGTGCAACAGGTCTTCGCTCGATCACAATTCCCGATAGCGTGCTGTCAATCGGTGACCATGCATTCGATGGAGTGACAGGTCTTAGCTCGATAACGATCCCGATTGGTATTGAAGCGATTGGCAACTATGCATTCTCTGGCGCTTCCAGTCTTACATCTATAACTATTCCTAACTCTGTTACTTCAATTGGTGAAGGTGCGTTCCAATATAATTCAAAACTCACTTCAATCAAACTTCCCGATAGTCTGACAACGCTAAGTAGTAATTTGTTCTTCGGTGATACTTCACTTAGATATTTCGATTTTCCCGCGGGAGTTCAATTTATTAATCAATCATCATTTTACGGAACAGGTTTGAAATCAATAGTAATTCCGGAATCCGTTCAGAAAATTCAAGCTTACGCTTTTGCATTTATGCCACGCCTTGAAACAGTCATTATTAAAGAAGGAGTAGAAGAGATATTAAATGGCGTGTTTATTCGAGATCCATTGTTGAGAACTATCGTTATTCCAGACTCGTTAATAAAAATCGGAGACGAGGTCCTACTAGAAGATGTTTATCCCACGGTTTACGGAATCGTTGACTCCGATGTTGAATCATTGTGCGTTTCTTACAATGCATTAGTTAATAGAACATTTTATAACGGTGAAGCATCACTTGGTTTTGTCCCATGCGAACAGACCAGAGTAGTTTTGGTCCCCGCTGGCGCTCAAGAGACAATCATCGCGGCAACTGCCGCTTTGCCAGCAACTAAATTAACGTTTGCGGGATCAGCGCCAACAGCCATAACAATATTCCGTTAGCGTCAAACCCAGCAACCGCTTTAGCTACTCCATTTACCATCTCAAGTTCAACCAAAATTATTGATATTCAAATCGCTGGGAACATAAATGAACCAGTAACAATCTGTCTTGATGGCAATTCAACGGATCATCTCTATCACTACACAGATGACGCTTGGTCTGAATTACCCTCTCGATCTTACGTAAATGGCCAGGTCTGTGGAGTTACAACTAGCTTCTCTCCTTTCGCCGTAGCCCCACCAGCTGTTGTCGTTCCAACAATCACGAGTCCAGGCGTACCTGATTTAGTGCTTGCGACTTTAATGGGAAAGCGCAGTGCAACTATAAGTTTTAGCCCACCTAGCAATAATGGTGGATCTGTAGTTACCTCATATACGGCAACTTCGACCCCTGGTGGAATTACAAAGACACTTACCCAGTCTGGCGGTGGATCTTTTTCTTTTGAAGGTCTGCAGCCTGGAACCTCTTATACATTCGCGATCACCGCAACGAATGCAATTGGAACATCTAGCAGTGCGGTATCAAACTCAATCAAAACCTTAGCCTTGGATGTGGCATCGCTAACCTCGCTCACTTTTACCGATGATGGTTCTGGAAGTGCAGGCAAGATAACTTGGGTTGGCAAGAATATTGATTCAGTTCTCTATACCGGACCCGCAGGTTCATATCCGGGACTATTTAGTTTTGGCGCATTCACTAGTAGCTGGAACGGAAGTATTCGCAACCTAACACCAGATACGACTTACACCATCTCGATATATGCAATCAGTACGGACGGATTAGGTGAATCTAAGAATTTGACCTTTAAGACTGGCCCAAAAAACGAGGTAGTTAAGAATTTGGCTTACTGGAATATCTGGCTGGCTGAAAACACTTATTTTAAAGGTGAGGCCGCGCGACTCTTTTCGCTACTAACAAAGTTCAACGCACTTGAAACATCACCTCTTCGTTCATATATCAAGGTTCCAGTTTCGCTTGCGTCAACAACCAGTGCGACTTCGCTGACGCCTAAGTCATGTTCAGTAGTCAGCACAACGGCAAAGGTTGATGCTGGCATGGTCAAAGCGCTAACGAAAGATACTTGCACAATTTCCTACACAGTGATTGGCCCTTCAAAGGCACCTGCAACTTTGGTTAAAGACTTCGTATTTAAAAAGATTGCTTAGTCGGAGATTATGTGAAAAAACGAGGATTATCTGTTGCCGCTCTGATCGTGGTGGTTTTGTTGGTCGGCGCAACCGCAAATAGTGCAGGAATACTTAACTCACCTGCTGGCGGATATCTAGTTTGCGTTGATTCCAAAACTAAAGTCGTTACCCACCCAGGAAAAACAACTTGCCCTAAAGGCAGTAAAGCGCTTGTTCTCGGCGCTAAAGGATTAGATGGCGCACCTGGATTGGCAGGAGCTGCTGGCCTATCTGGAAAAGATGGCAATACGTTATGGAGCGGTGTGCGAGATCCGGAAAACACATTGGGTGCACCAGGAGATATGTTTATTAACTCTCAAACAAAAACTTTATTCGGACCAAAAGATGCAACAACTGGCTGGCCTACCGGAGTTTCAATAGTTGGCCCTAAAGGAGAACAAGGAGCTCGTGGCTTAACCGGACTCACCGGTCCAAGAGGATTAACTGGATTTGATGGACCTCGAGGATTAACCGGGCTTACCGGTCCAAGAGGATTAACTGGGTTTGATGGACTACGAGGATTAACAGGACTAACAGGTCCAAGAGGTTTTACAGGATTAACCGGCGCAACAGGTACGACAGGTCCAACAGGTGCAACTGGGGCGCAGGGTCCAATTGGTTTAACTGGTTCAACCGGATTAACAGGAGCGCAAGGTCCAGTCGGAGCAACAGGAGCTGCTGCACCTGTTGCATCCACCAGTAACTGCATTGGCGCCAAGTGCACTTTCAAAGTTGGTGATGTTGGCCCAGGTGGCGGAATCATTTTCTTTGTGGATTACAACGATCAGTATGTGGGCTTTAATTACCTTGAGGCGGCGCCGACTTCATGTCAAGGTGCAGTGAGTTGGTCTTCACACCAGTTGTCCGTAAATGGCGCCGGGGGGCTTCGCAGAACTTAATGATGTTTTTGATTTCGGAAAAGGCTTGAAGTGGCGCGCTGTTGGTGCTGGTAAAACTAATACGGCAGCAATAAAAGTTTTCTTTCCTAAAGATACGGATACCACTTTGAATAACGCAGCCTATTTTGCAACCAGTTGTGGAACAGTTGACGGCGGCGAAAGCACTAAGTCTGATTGGTTTCTGGGCTCTCTTGGCGAAATGAAGTTGATGTATGAAAATTTGCAAGACGTTTGGGAATATTGGAGTATTAAATTTTGGTGGTCTTCGTCTGATTACAATGATGACACTGCCTGGGGTAAGGACTTCGAGACCGGCGGGCAGTACTCTTACGCCAAAGTGTACGATCTCGGCTATGTACGACCAATCAGATCTTTTTAAAACTACAGCGATTTTTATTTACCAGATTAGTTTCTAATGAAAAGAAAAATGAATCTTCAAATCTCGGGCCTACTTTTGTGAGTGGGGCGGGTCGGGCTCGAACCGACGACGACAGAATTATGAGTTCTGGGCTCTAACCAACTGAGCTACCGCCCCCAACGATCAGCAACTTCTCAGTCTCTGATCAATAGAGATGTAAAGAATAGTGGGCGAGTGAATGATCTCCCAAACTTTTCGCATAGCCGCACCTAGAATTCCAGATATGCGCATGAAATCAGGAATGTTTGTAGCAATTATCGCTCTAGCTGCGAGTGCCACGAGTGGAATCACAGCGGCTACTGCGGCTCCGATTTATGTATTTCCAGTCGTTGGCTGCAAGGCTACATATGCGCATTCACATCATGATTATGCGGCAACCGATATTCAAGCTAAAGCAGGCTGTAAATATGTTGCCCCGATTGGTGGAACTATTACTGAAGTATCAAGCAAAGATATTTGGAGTTCAAAAACCAATTTAGGTCAAGATCGCGGAGGCTTATCGGTAACAATGGTTGGCGATGATGGGGTTCGTTACTACGGTTCGCATTTTAAAAAGATTGAACCTGGTATTGCACCTGGTGTAGTTGTCGTTGCGGGTCAAACACTTGCCTACGTTGGAAATACTGGTTCTGCGCGCGGCACTGCAACGCATGTGCATTTTGGAATTTCGTGGCCGACGCCAGTTGAATCAAATGTTTGGTGGGTGCGACGCGGTGTTTTATATCCGTGGCCATATCTAGATGCCTGGAGAGCCGGAACTGATAAATCAGCATTTACTGCAGTTGAAAAGTTGCGCAAAAAATTAGGCGATATTCCACCTGTTCCGAAAAAATAAGCAGAGAAAAGGGAAAGAAATAACCCCCGCCGCTTTCGCGACGAGGGTTATTTGTAAACTAAGTGAAATTAGTTAGCGTTCACTGCATCGGCCTGAGGACCCTTTGGACCCTGTACGACCTCGAATGAAACTGACTGACCCTCTTCAAGGGACTTGTAACCGTTTCCTTGAATTGCTGAGTAGTGAACGAATACATCTTGTCCGCCACCGTCAACTGCAATGAAACCGAAACCCTTTTCAGAGTTGAACCACTTAACTGTACCTGTTGCCATCTTTTACTATCCTTCGATATGGGGGTGTTCCGAGAAATCCTCGAATCACGGTCTTCCTCTTGCTACAGCTATACCGAATATGTAAAACATGAAACGGGTACTGATAAAGCGTCCGACTAGGGCAAAGCGTACCTCCTACTTGCGAGTTCACCTAAAGATTTTTTTGCGAGATAACGCTCAAATCAACCTGCATTTTGCACGATCTAGACAGTTAAAGGCTCGTAGGTGTACAAATAGAGCACTAGTAAGTGCCGATGGGCTGGGGAAGGTCGCATCAAGTGCCCTTGCTAGGAGAGAAAAATGGAGCGAATTTCGCCCACGAATAACGCTGTATCTACCGGTTGGCTAGTAATTCATAGCGCGCCTTCAGCTTTGCGTACCCATATCGATTGGGCGATCAAAGATATTTTGGGCACCTCGGTTCAGATTCAATGGCGATCACAACCCAATTTCGTCGGCACCTACCGCACTGAATTAACTTGGCGCGACTTAGCTGGCAACGCAGCGAAACTTTGCAGCGCACTTTCGAGTTGGCATTATTTAAGGTTTGAGATTTTCGAAACCATGAATAACGAAGGTGAACTGTTTCGATACCTGCCAGAGCTAGGTATCTTGCGTAATCAAACCGATGGTGCCGGAAATATTTTGCTTACTGATTCAGTAGTCGTCAACGCGTTAAATAATTCATTCGAGGAAGATGAATTACGGAATGCGATTAACCACATTCTGGGCAAGCCTTGGGAAGAGGTACTTGAGCCACTGCGAGCGATCGATATGAGAGAGGTGGCTCCGCTACAAGCAATTTAATTTCTGTTGATAATCCTAGGTTTTCAGTAGAATCAAGTTATGAGCCAAAACTTGGAAAATAATAAAGTCACCATTGAGCGCAACAAAGGCATTTTCTTAATTGCTGCTGCAGTAATTCTCTCGATTGCCCTTGGCGGCGGATTAATGAAGGTGGGTGCGGGTTTTGCATCGCGCGCCAGTGATGGCATCACAGTTACTGGTTCTGCCAAAGTCGAAGCGACTGCAGATAATGCAGTTTGGACTTTATCAGTTGCTCAATCTTCATCAACAGTTGGTACTGCAGTTTCGAAAGTATCCGACGGTGTAAAAGCACTTTCAGGTTATTTAACAGCTGGCGGCGTGGCTAACAATCAAATTACATTGGGGGCAGTTTCAACATATGCCAACGAAGAGTATGTCAATGGAAATAGCACTGGCCGCATACTTTCTTACCGCGCTAATCGTGATGTAACTGTTCGCACTAAAGATGTGCAATTAGTTTCAAAATTGAGTCAAAGTATTGGTGACTTGCTGCAAACCGGGGTTCCGGTAAATAACTATGGTCCGCAATATTACATTTCAACGCTTTCCGAACTACGCCCTAAGTTATTGGGTGAGGCAATGAAAGATGCACGTGTTCGTGCTGAAGCAATCACTAAATCTGTGGGCGGTTCAGTTGGCGCAGTTATTAATGTGAAAAGTGGGCCATTTCAAGTTACTACTCAAGATTCGACCCAAGCGGCTGATTACGGTGCTTATGACACCAGCACAATTTCCAAAACAGTAACTTCGACGGTTTCAGTGACTTTTAAAACCAAATAATCAGCAAGAAAATAAAGCTAGAGCGGGATATTGCCGTGGTTGCCTCTGCGATGAGGCGCCGCGGCAATTGCTTTTGCTAAGGCACTTCTAGTTAGCGTTGGTTCAACGATTTCATCAACTGCGCCAATTTCAATTGCGCGCGCTACACCACCAGAAACCCGATCATGTTCAGCGGCTAATTCAAGTTCCATTGCTTCGCGTTGCTCTTGCGGAATATCAGCTAATAGTCGGCGGTGCAGTACCCGAACCGCAGCAACGGCGCCCATTACAGATACTTCAGCAGTTGGCCAAGCGAAAACTCTAGTTGCGCCAAGAGATTTCGAATTCATAGCAACATAGGCGCCGCCGTATGCTCGACGAGTAATAAGAGTTACACGTGGAACAACTGCTTCGCCAAATGCATGTAGCAATTTAGCGCCACGTCGTACTGCGCCTTCCCACTCTTGACCAGCACCAGGCAAGAACCCAGGAACATCGGCGATCACAATTAGCGGAATACCAAATGCATCGCAGGTACGAACAAAACGCGCAGCTTTTTCAGCAGCTGATGAATCAAGTACGCCACCTAAGTGTTGAGGGTTATTTGCCACCACGCCAACTGTGCGGCCACCGAGTCGACCTAACTTCGTTGTCATGTTTTCAGCCCACATTGGCAGTAGCTCTATTTTTTCGCTATCGGCATCAAGAATCGCAGATATCAGCGGTTGAACTTGGTAAGCGCGTTTTGAAACTGGCGGAACATGGATACTTAAATCTAGATCTACTAAATCAGTATTTAATAAACCTTGATCGGCAAAGAGTGAAGTTAAATCACGAATCTCAGCGAAAGCTTCTTCTTCGCTATAGGCAATAACGTGGGCAACACCGCTGTTCTTTCGATGTGCATCCGGGCCACCCAGTGTTGCGATATCAATTTTTTCACCTGTAACGCTCTTCACGACATCAGGGCCAGTTACAAAGATTCGGCCATTCGGCGCTAAGACCACAATGTCAGTTAGCGCAGGTCCATATGCACCGCCACCGGCAGTTGGTCCAAGCACTAGTGATACTTGTGGAATTCGACCACTTGCTGTGATCATCGATTGAAAAACTTCACCGAATGCGCTTAGTGATGAAACACCATCGCGTAACCGTGCGCCACCACTGTGCCAAATACCAATGATCGGTAACTGACTACCCATCGCTGATTTATATGCTTCAACGATTACGTGTGCACCGTCGGCGCCAAGCGCACCGCCTTGTAGTGTTGCATCGGATGCGAAAACGACTACTCGGTTGCCTTTGATTTCACCGGTAGCTGCAACCATTCCGCAATCAGTGCGGGGGATTAGTAACTCGAAAATTCCATTATCTAATAATTTTGCGATACGAACTTCTGGATCGCGCTCGTCGATCGACATTTCAGTTAACTGACTTAAAGACTAATACGACGTTGTGTCCGCCAAAACCAAATGAATCGTTAAGGGCTGCAATATCGCCAGCCGGTAGTGCGCGTGGTTTATAACGAACTACATCAACAGTTACAGCCGGATCTAAATTTTCAATATTGATTGTCGGTGGTGCTAACCGATCTTGAATCGCTTTTACGAGGAATATAGATTCGATTGCTCCTGCGCCACCGAGTAAGTGACCAGTCATAGATTTAGTGGCTGAAACGGCTACGTGATCAGCATCTGCGCCAAGTGCTAAGCGAAGCGCATTAGCTTCAGCAACATCGCCAGCCGGTGTTGAGGTCGCGTGAGCATTTAAGTGCACGACATCTTTAGTTGAAATGTCAGCATCAGCGAGGGCAAATTTAATCGCACGCTGCACGCCACTTCCATCAGGATCTGGCGCAGCAATATGGAAGCCATCAGAAGTTAAACCTTGACCCGCAATCTCACAATAAATTTTGGCACCGCGAGCTTTAGCGTGTTCATACTCTTCGAGAATCAAAACTCCGCCGCCTTCGCCCAAAACAAAACCATCACGATCGAGGTCATATGGGCGTGAAGCGCGTTCTGGTGCATCACTGCGAGTTGAAAGTGCCTTCATCGCCGCAAAACCAGCCATAGGTAGCGCGTGGATAGCTGATTCGACGCCACCACTGATAATTACATCAGCGCGATTATTGCGAATCATTTCAAAGGCATAACCAATTGCTTCGGCCCCTGATGCACAAGCACTAACTGGGGTGTGAACACCGGCACGGGCTTTGAATTCAAGACCTACATGTGCCGCTGGTCCATTAGGCATCAACATCGGCACCGTGTAAGGGCTAACCGAGCGAGCACCTTTTTCTTTTAAAATATCGTATTGCTCAAGCAGTGTTGTTACGCCACCGATGCCAGATGCAATAACAACGCCTAAGCGTTCATTATCAATTTCTGGTGAGCCAGCGTCTTTCCAGGCTTCGCGCGATGCGATTAATGCAAATGCTTCAGAGCGATCAAGTTTGCGAAGTTCAACTCGTTCCATAACTTCACTTGGGTCAATGGCCACTCGGGCAGCAAAGTTAACTGGAATTGTATTTGCCCAATCCTCGGTAAGGGTGCGAACACCGCTCTTACCTGCGAGCAAGGCAGCCCAAGTACTTGGCGCATCGCCTCCGATTGGAGTTGTTGCGCCAAGTCCAGTTACGACTACGCGTCGTTGGGCTGACATCTTTAGTTACGCTTCCAAAAAATTAAGCAGAAGCCTTTACGATGAAATTAACTGCATCGCCAACAGTTTTAAGTTCAGTTACCTGATCATCTGGAATCTTTACCCCGAAACGTTCTTCAGAAGCAACAACAACTTCAACCATGCTTAGTGAATCTACTTCTAGATCATCTGAGAAATTCTTATCTAGTTCGATAGATGCAGCTGGAATACCGGCAACTTCTTCAACGATCTCTTTCAGACCAGCTAATACATCTGCTTGGGTTAGTGCCATTTCTTTATTTCCTTCACTTTCGGTAAACGGGTTTTGATCGGTAAGGCGCAATTGTCTAACAAAAGTGCTCTTACTTACGAGTATGAGCGCACATTGCGGTGAAAATTATGGCAATTGCACCACTTGTGCCGCATAAACGAGACCTGCGCCATATCCAATAATCAATGCAAGGCCGCCACTTAATTCCGGATTTGACTCAAGCAACGCATCCATCGCAAGTGGAATTGATGCCGATGATGTGTTGCCATTTGTTTTCACATCATCAGCAATCACAACAGATGCTGGCAATTTCATTTCTTTTGCCATGCTTTCAATAATTCGGAAATTCGCTTGGTGTGGAATAAATGCGGCAAGTTGATCGCCGGTAACACCAGCGGCTTCGAGGGCTTGTCGACCAATTTTGCTCATTGAAAAAACTGCCCAGCGGTAAACAGTTTGACCTTGCTGAGCAATGTTTGGCCAACCTAAATCCGCCACACCTTTAGTTGGCGCACTTCTAAAGTCAGTCCATGCTGGATTTAATAAAATTGCATCGCGTGAATCAGCATCAGAACCCCAGATTGCATGCCCTATTCCAGCTTCTTCTGATTGCCCAATGACCACAGCGCCAGCGCCGTCGGCAAAAATAAATGCAGTCGCGCGATCATCAGGGTCTGTGAAATCAGATAACTTTTCTGAACCAACCACTAAAACATTTTTAGAAGTTCCGCCTGCAATTAAATCTTTTGCCATTGCAACGCCGTAACAAAAGCCCGCACACGCAGCGCTAATATCAAAAGCTGCAGCTTTCGGATTTCCCATCTGTTGAATTAGCGCAGTTGCTGCACTTGGTGCTTGAAACTCATATGAGATCGTTGCCAGAATTACCGTATCAATATCGGCAATTGTTAAGTTGGCTCGTTCAAGCGCCATCTCGCAAGCAGCTTGTGCCATGCTAACAACGCTTTCATCTGCGCCTGCAAAGCGGCGAGTTTCAATACCGGTACGTTGCTGAATCCATTCGTCACTTGATTCAATGCGATCTACGATTTCTGAGTTCGGGACTTGGCGTTTAGGGCGATAAGTTCCAACTGAAAGTATGCGTGAATTGCTGCCTGCATTTACTTTGATACTCATTTATGTTTCTCCGCAAACTCTTTAGCTGCTGCCAAGTCGGCAGGAGTTTTAAAAGCAAAAGTTTCGATTTCAGGCGCTGCTCGCTTTAATAGCCCAACTAAAGTTCCAGCCGGCGCTAATTCAATTACGCCAGTGACACC
>Ga0114959_10003248_pt1 | contig 12850 bp, 3 predicted proteins | sample C_130625_EF_Meta_FD_87317 | JGI IMG/M metagenome (GOLD analysis project Ga0114959, IMG submission 87317) | Freshwater microbial communities from Lake Croche, Canada to study carbon cycling - C_130625_EF_MetaG | ecosystem: Environmental > Aquatic > Freshwater > Lake | place: Lake Croche, Canada...
CCACGCAGCTCCACATCTTCGACCACGATGTCCAAAGCTGGAATGTCGATGGGGCCGTTTTCGAGCAGCTGTTCGACCACGGTGTCCGCGGTAGGCGGCAAATTCAACCGCCCCAATCGGGCGTACACGCGGCCTAAGTTTGCGCCCGTCGATTGGCGGTATTCCAGATAACCGCTGAATTCCCGGGCATCTAAATTGGCGCGCCACAGCAAGCCCTCGCGCGAACCGCCCACCACCACATTGTGCAGAGTGCGTCCTTGGGTAACGAGTTCCTGGGCCTGTAAAGCAATGCGTGTGGGCAGGAAAGTCGCGGCAATCAAGTCCTCCGCAGTGCGAGACAAAACCCCGGTGGTTTTTGTGGGCGCCGTCTTTTCCATTGAGCCCGTCCATGCGGCCTGCCATTCGTCCAAAGAAAATCGCGTCAGCGCGAGATTGGCGGCAACACCTTGTTCTGGCAGCGGTGGCGCTTGGATGCGGTCCAACCCCAAGCCCAAACTGCCTTGCACCACCACCGGTTTGTCACCACTTATATCCCGTACATAGGTCGCGGCCATGATGCGCCCCAGACTGAATTGAATTTGCTCCCGTGCGGGTTTGGCTTTGTCCTCATTCAAAAGTCGTGTGTCCAAGCGCAAGGCCATTTCATCTTGAGGCGCTTTGGCCAAAGGAGCGGGCAAACTCAGGCCCAAACCTTGTAAGTTGCTGGTCAAGGAAATTTCGGGATGTCCCTTGCGAAAAGCAATGACACCGTTGTAACTGGCACTGCCACTCATGCGTTGGGCGAGCTTGTGGAGTGGCGCCAGTTCGTGGGCTTGTTGAAGGCCCTGTGCGGTGACTTGGCCTTGTACACGCAAAGCAATGGGGGCTTCTATGGTGTTGGCGCTGGCCGACCTGGAACCACCTTCCACTTGGACGGACCCACCCAACATTCGGGTTGAACCGCCGGTGACCGTGAACCCTGTTTCCGTGAAACCCAAGTTACCTTGGGCGTTTTCCATCCAGGGCAGTGCGGGCAGGATGCGCAAATCATTACCCCCCAATACCAGATTGCCTTGAACACGGGTTTTATCCAGGGCCATCAAAGGCAGATTGAGTTTGACGCGCCCGGACACATTGCCGGTTGCTGTGGCCTCATGCAGGCTGTCGCCAAGCATCTGGTCCAGCGGCGATTTTTGCACCAGACGGAGCACATCACTGGCCAAGGCATTGCGTGTTTCAGCCGTGACCTCGAGTTGCGCCGCATGCGCCATGTCGGGTATGGCGGCTTGCAGACCTGAAACAGGCAGATTGTCTATTTTGCCGCTGGCATTGCTGAGCTTCATCCCCGCACGCTCGAAAACCAAATCACCATTGACGTTGGTCAATAGGGGCCAAGGTGGCTCTCCTGCTGTTTGCAGTCGTGCAGGAACATACGCCATGGCCAAGTCGCGGACCTTCCCCGCGAAACGAAACTCCCCCGACTTGGCCGCGGCAAAAGGCAGGTCCTTCAAATCCCCTTTGATCTGAACAGCCACTTGACTGAGCTCGCCTTTTAAAAGGGATTCCTGCACATAGCGGCGCACATCATTGGGCAGCGATTGTGGCAGGTAGCGGTACACCTGCGCGGCGTCAACACGCGCGATGCGGCCTTGTAAATCGAGCCAGCCTGCGCTGCCGTGCTCTTTGCTCATTCGCCAACTGCCACCCATGTCGGCCGCAAGGTCGGTGTTGTTCAATTTCAATCGCCACTGCGGCACTTGCCACTTGTGGTCTTTGACGGTCCAGTTCAGGTCGCCTTGAAGGCGGTCTATTGGAATGAGGGGCGACGCCAGAAAACCATTCAGCGTCACACTGCCTTTTTCAATTGCGAGGGCCAGCTTGCCGCCAGATTGCGTCAGCGCAAAATCGACATCGGCGTTGTGCATACCGGGCATGTTGGCGCCAACCGCCTGTGCGTTGGAAGACACCACGGGTGAGGTCGACAGGCCATCGATGCGTCCCTTGGCCGAATAGCTTGTCAGGTGAGGCCACTCACCTTCCCATTGGGCTTGCAGGTTTTGAACGGTGCCGGCCACTTGCATTCGCTGCAGGCCCGACAGCATGTCGGCAGGCAAAGGCATTCGCGTGGCAATCGATTGCAGCGCCTGAAGGCTTAAACGATCGCCTTCAATGCGCCCTTTTGCCAAGGCCTTGGCTTGCGGATAGATGTAATTCAGGGCGAGATTGCCCCCTGGCCAGCGCAGACCATCGGGGGTCTGAAACATCACATCATGGGTGGTAATTTCGAAGCCTTGGGTATCTTGCTTTGCAGAGATTCGGCCTTGCAGATGGTTAAAACGCAGTGCGCCCGACTCGGGGGTCAAGGCGAAATTCAAGTGAGCCAAGGACCCTTGCGCTGTGGCCTTGGTGGGCAGACCGCGCAGGATGTCCAGGTCCAGTCCCAGGCTGCCTTGGCCCGAGGTCAAGACCCAGCCGGTTGCAATGCTGCGGCCCAAGGGGGCCAGGTCCACTTCGGGTAATTGCGCTTGCAGTTTGCCCGTCCAATCTTGCAGCCGGCCGGCATGCAAGGACAGCAAGCCGCGGCGAAATTGTCCGGAGGCGCTGAAACGGCTGCCCCAGCCTTCAGGTGGATTGGCGCTCAGTCGTAAATCGTGCTGACGGGCGCTGTTGCGCGCCGTGATCTCCACGTCAGTCAGGGTGACCGTGCGCTGCGGCTCCAGCGACATCGCGTCCGTCCATCGCACAGTACCCTCATGCAGTACAAGTTCTTTTTGGGCGAAGAACCAATCAGCTGCTGGCGAGGACGTGTTGGCCTGGTTGGGTAAAGCCAGTCCTGCGATCCAGAGCTGGCCGTCTTCTGTGCGCCGCACGTCCAAATCGGCCCCCATCAGCATCAACTGTTCTACGCCGAGGGTTAACAAAGAATTGGCGCTGACCGACACCCGCACTTTGGGCAGTGTCAAGGCCACAGTGCCATCCGATTTGTGGACGCTGAGATTGTCTATGGCAAACACCGGTGCCCAACCGTTGGATTCCACCTGCATTTGTCCAATGCGCACCGGTAATCCGAGTGCAGAACTGGCCATACTTTCGAGCTGCGGGCGCAGGTCCGTTATTCGCGGCACAATCCAAAAGTGCAACAAAGTCCACAGGACGCCGACAAGCAAAAGCAGTCCCATCACCGCCCATGCGATCCATCGCATCAGCAATGCTGTCAGTTCTGAAAGTCGGGGCAGGGGCAGCATTCGAAACTATTTAAGCGTTCAGTACACATTGACAGGAATTATGACCCCCAGCACACCTTCAGCCGCCCTTGCGGCGACAAAGGCAGGGCAAAACACCCCCAAAGCAGCTTATTCTCGCTTCAGGCAACGTTTAGATCGGCGTTATGCCGCAGTGTGGACCATTTTGCCCTGGGGCGTGCCTCAGCGCGATGGCATGCAAAGTGCATTTGAGCTGTTGTGCGCTCACAACCCGGCCTGGGAGTCCGACCCCGGCGCAGTGCTGCGGATCATCCGGCAATGGGTGGTAGCGCAGCTGATGGACCTCGATTGCGATCAGCAAGCACCTCTGGAAACCATCACCCTCAGCATGACCCATTTGGCAGAGTTTGCACTCGATGTGGCCTGCCGCCATGCCCTGAGCGAGTTGGATAAACGGCATGGCGCGCCTACCGGTGCCGCCGGCCAGCGTGTAGAGTTTTGGATGGTCGGCATGGGCAAGCTGGGCGCGCGTGAACTCAATGTGTCCAGCGACATCGATTTGATTTATGTTTACGAAGAAGACGGCGAGACCACCGGAACGCCCGAAGGGCGCGGTCAGATCAGTTGTCAAGAGTACTTTGCCCGCGCTGTCAAAATGATTTACGCCCTGATCGGCGAGACCACCGAGCATGGCTTTGTGTTTCGGGTCGACTTGGCCCTTCGCCCGAATGGCAACGCAGGCCCCAGCGTGGTCTCGCTCGCCGCACTCGAGGAATATTTGTTGGTGCAAGGGCGCGAATGGGAGCGCTTTGCCTGGATGAAAAGCCGCGTGGTGGCTCCCCGCAGCGCCATCGTCAACGGTTCTACACAGGCGATGCGGCAAGTCGTTTTGCCCTTTGTCTTTCGCAAATACCTTGACTACAACGTGTTCGAGTCCTTGCGCACCTTGCACCAACAAATTCGGGACCATGCCGCCAAACGCAGCGCCGGACATCCGGAGCGGGCCAACGATGTCAAGCTTTCCCGAGGCGGCATTCGCGAAATTGAGTTCACGGTGCAATTGCTGCAAGTGGTGCGTGGCGGGCGGTTCCCCGAATTGCGCACACGCCCCACTTTGGACGCCCTGCAACGCGTTGCCAAAGCGGGCTTGATGACTTTGCCAACAGCCCAGGCTCTGAGCGCTGCGTATGTGTTTTTACGGCGTGTAGAGCATCGCATTCAGTACCTGGACGATCAGCAAACCCACATTCTGCCAACCCGGGACGAGGACTTGTTCTGGATTGCTCAAACGCTCGGCTACCCCGATACATGTGGTTTTCTCAAAGACTTGGACGCACACCGCGAGCGGGTGGCGCAGGAGTTCGATGAGCTGTTGGGCGGCGATCGTGCATTGCCCCATTGCGCTGGTAAAGCCTGCGGCGGCAAAGTCGCAGCCCCAGAACACACCGAGCTGGAAACTTTGTGTGAGCGGTTCAGTGGTGCCGTTAAAGACAGGCTGATGCTCTGGAAAGACAGCTCCAAAATCCATGCCCTGCGCGAAGAATCCCGTGCGCGATTGATGCGCTTGCTGCAACGCACAGCGCAATGGCAGCAAGAAGGCCGTATCCAAGATGAAGCTGTCTTGCGCATGGCCGACTGGATCGAGCCCTTGCTGCGCCGCGAAAGCTACCTGGCGCTGTTGCTTGAGCGCCCGGCGGTGCATGAAAGACTGCTGCGCTTGCTGGGCGCAGCCCGCTGGCCGGCGCGATATTTGATGCAACACCCCGGGGTGATCGATGAGCTGGCCGGTGGCGATCTGCTGACCCACCGTTTCAATGCCCCCGAGTTTGAGGCCGAGTTGCAATCACGCTGGGTAGCGCTTCGGCGAACGGGCGAAGACGACGAAGAAAACCTGCTCAATTTACTGCGCCGTGCGCACCATGCCGAACTTTTCCGTACCCTGGCGCGCGATGTTGAAGGCGTTCTCACCATCGAGCAAGTGGCCGACGATTTGAGTGCGCTGGCCGAAGCGGTGCTGCGCGTGACTACGCAATGGTGTTGGGCGTGCTTTAAAAACCGCCACTGCGACGCGCCTCAACTGGCGATCATTGGCTACGGCAAACTCGGAGGCAAAGAGCTGGGTTACGGCAGCGATTTGGACATTGTGTTTGTCTACCAAGACACGCATGAACGCGCACAAGAAATCTATGCCGCCTTTGTGCGCAAATTGATCAACTGGTTGACCGTCAAAACAGCGGAAGGTGATTTGTACGAGATTGACACCGCCTTGCGCCCCAACGGCAATGCCGGTTTGTTGGTCACGCCGTTTGCGTCCTATACGGACTACCAACAACAGCGCGGCAGCAACACCGCCTGGACCTGGGAACACCAAGCCATGACCCGTGCACGGTTTATCGTCGGCCTGTCCACTTTGAAAGCGCCGTTTGATGATATGCGTCATGTTGTCATCAGTGCACCCCGAAACCCTGAAAGCTTGAAAGAAGAGATCGTCACCATGCGCGATCGGGTGCGCAAAGGGCACCTCGAAAAGCCCGGCCGCTTTGACGTCAAGCACAGCCCGGGCGGCATGGTCGACGTTGAATTTGTGGTGCAGTATCTGGTTTTATTGCACACCGCCAAATACCCTGAACTGGCGGACAACGTTGGCAATATTGCCCTGTTGCAGCGTGCTGAAGAGGCTGGGTTGCTGCCAGCTGGCGTGGGCCAAGTGGCGGCCAATGCCTACCGCGCACTGCGCCGCGTGCAACACCATGCGCGCTTGAACGAGGAGCCGACCGATGTGGTGCCTTCTGAGCTGCAAAGCGAGTGCGAGGCGGTACTGCGCCTATGGCGGGCGGTGATGGGTTGATGAGGGAATAAAACAACAGACCTCATCGGATAGGATAAAAATGTGTTGAATGTCCCCTTTAAACAATAAAATGTAATAAACAGTATTACTAAAATAATTGTTTTGAGGAATGTGACCATGCGGCATCCAAATATCATTTTTTTTCGAAAAGCATTTCTGACGATAGGCGTGCTTACAGGTTTGGGGCTTGCTGCAAGCACAAGAGCGCAGGAGACACCAGAAGCACCAGTCGCCCAAAAGCCTTTACCACCCGTCCAAATTGACAGCGCCCCACTGGAATACCGGCAATTTGACAAGGTGGAGCTCACCGGGTCTTCCATCGTGCGCAAAGAGCAGACGCAGGCTTTGCCGGTGCATGTGTTCACACGCGATGACATCAAGCGATCGGGCTTGACCAATTTGGTGGATGTGCTTTTTTCTTTGCCCACCATGTCCATGGTGGTCAGCAGTTCTGCCATGAGCACAACCATCGGTGGTTACAACGCAACCTCGATGCGTGGCATGCCAGGCCAAACCTTGGTCTTGCTCAATGGGCTGCGTTTGGCGCCTTTTGGTCGCCAAACGGTGATTGGCGTTGACCGCCCGGGTGTGGAAATTGAAACCATACCCCTGTCAGCTGTCGATCGAATTGAGATTTTGTCGGATGGTGCCTCGTCGCTGTACGGCAGCGATGCCATTGCCGGTGTGATCAACATCATCACACGCACAGAACAAAAAGGCCTTGAAATTGCAATTGAAAAAAAGGGCACAACCCAAGGGGGGGGCGCTGGGCACCAGATCACTCTGAATGGCGGTTGGGGCCGCCTTAACGCCGACGGCTACAGCATCAGATGGTCTGCGGAGTTAGGGCGCCAAGACGCCTTACAAGGCCTAGACCGTCCGCAATACAGCCAGGGACGTTACAGCGTTGCGCGCGATGGGCAGAACTATGTGATCGATGGTGGCAAGGTGAGCTACTACACAATGCCTGGCACCTTTTACATGCCGGGCAATGCTGCAACCGGTCAGCCCTCCAGATTCTTCAACACCTTGTACCAAAACGGGCAGTGTCCAAATGCGTATGTGCAAGTGCTAGGTCAACCATCCTGCAAGGACGGTGGTTACCAAGGCTCAACCATTTATCCACAGCAAGAAAGTCGAAAGCTCTTTATTTCAGGCGAAACGCTGTTGGACGGTGGTGCAAAAGCCTATGCGGAAGTACTTTATACGCAGTTGAACATGGGTAATTTTGCGACTCAGAATTGGCGACAACTTGCTTACTCAATCGGAAAAACCCCTGATTCTGTGGGTTATCAGGAGGCGATCAATGCGGGCATGGATCCCGCCAAAACATATTTTCTTTGGTCACCCACAGGCCTGGACGGCCCCAAACGAGAGTATGTTCAGAAAAACTGGCGCGTGGCATCCGGTGTCAAGGGGGAATGGCGCGAGTGGGATTACCACCTCAATGCCTATTGGGCGCAATCCCATGTCGCCAGATGGCTGGAGGACATTGACTATGTTTCCAATGGGCTTGTGACAGGCAAGACATTGACGGATCCAAACATGCTTAAACCATTGACACCCGACAATCCGTTGACGGGTTTTCTCAACGGATTGCGTAACCAATACAGCCTTTGGGACCGGGGGCGAATTGACTATAAAGTTGCGAATCTGCGTGCATCACGCGCCTTGATGGAGATAGATGGCAAAGACGTCTTGTTGGGCACCGGCCTCGAATGGCGAAGAGAGTCAACGGACTACAGTTATGAGACCAATACGGAAACCCAAACCAGCTTCAAAGCCCAAAGGGATGTCAAAGCGGGCTACCTAGAGCTTCAAATTCCGGTGACACACCGTTGGGACGTGATGGCTTCGGCCAGGCTGGATGATTACAGCGATGTGGGTGAATCAATCAACACCAAATTGGCTTCACGGTTTGATGTAGGGCAAGGCTGGGCAATTCGAGGCTCAGTCGGAACAGGTTTCAGAGCCCCCCCGCTCGGGCAACTGCAAAAGTTCGACAAGCTTTACAGCGCAGGGCAGACCAGCTTTGTGAATGATTGTTCCAACGCGATGCTCCAGGTCCTGGCCAGTTTGAAAGCCAGTTTATGTTACAGAGAGAAGATGACTGTTTACGGCAATGGCAACCCTGATCTCAAGCCGGAGTTGTCTACTCAACAAACGCTGGGCATCTCTTTTCGACCATCCGGCAATTTTTACATCTTTGCTGACTGGTGGCAGATCAATTTGCGTGACAAGATCTCGACCCTGGACCCTGCAACCATTCTCAGTGACCCCTTGGCCTATTCAAAATATATTTTCATCGGTCCGGATAAAAGACCCGCCTTGAGCGCACCCAATTACAACATCGGGCGCAGCGAAAAAAGCGGCATTGACGTTGACATGCGCTGGCGCAAGCCCACAGAGTGGGGCCAATGGAATATGCTGGTTCAAGGTGGTTACAACCTCAATTCCAAAGACCGATTTGGGCAAGACAAACCGTTTGTCTCCGACTTGGGGCGCTACAACCCGGTTACAGACACCATCACCCCGCGATTGCGGATGCGTTGGACCGCGGGGGTTTCCAATGCGGTCTGGAGTTTGCATGGCACCCTGAACTACACCTCCGGCTATGACGAAGCGGACATGACAGGCGTCAATGTGGTGACTGGACAATCACAGCTTTTGACCGGATTTCGGGTGCCCGCGTTCAAAACATTCGACTTGAATGCCACTTTTGCGCCGATGCCAGCCGTCACGGTGCGGGCGACTGTGGGCAATATCTTCAATGCTCAGGCGCCGCAAAGTTTCACAAGCACGTCGACAGCGGTGTTTGGCTTCAATACCCGCGATCACAGTTTATGGGGGCGTACTTTCAGTGTGGGTTTGTCGGCCAAGTTCTGATACGGAAAAACAAGTCCAAATGTATGACGGTTTGACTAAAACCCCGCGGTGAAGGGGCATGAATACAAGGGCTGGACGGCGTCAGGAACGGGAACCCCTAAACTCACCTTCATTTTGAGTGTGAGTGAACCATGAACAAAAGCATTTTGATTGGCGGGCTCTTGTGCTGTGCTGTGGGTTGGACGGCGGCGGCTGAAGAAAACAAAAATACGCCCAAGCCCAAACCCAGCCTCACGGTCACCGTGGACAAACCGTTCAGCGCGTCCCTGCTGCAGGGGCTGTCTGCCAACGGGTCTTTGGCCGCTTGGCAAGAGGCCGTCATTGGCGCGGAGGCGAATGGCTTGAAGATCACCGAGGTGCGGGTCAACGTGGGCGACCGGGTGCAAAAGGGCGACGTGCTGGCCGTTTTGCAAGCCGACACTTTACGCGCTGAGTTGGCACAGGCCGAAGGCACATTGGCCGAAGCCACGGCCAGCGCACAAGAAGCCCGCGTTCAGGCCGATCGCGCCCGCGCGCTGCAACAACAAGGTTTTTTCAGCAATGCGCAACTGAGCCAGGCCTTGGCCGCAGACGCATCCGCGCAAGCCCGGGTGCAATCCGCCCGCGCCTTGGTGCAATTGCAAAACGTGCGCTTGTCGCAAACCCAGGTCAAAGCCTCGGACGCGGGCGTGATCTCGGCGCGCCAAGCCACTGTGGGCAGTGTGGTTGGTGCGGGCACCGAATTGTTTCGTTTGATTCGCCAGGGCCGCATCGAGTGGCGGGCCGAAGTTCCGGCCTCAGAAATTGGCCGGATTCCCGTCGGCGCGCCGGTGCAGATGACGGCGGCCAGCGGTCAGGTGTTGCAAGGCAGGGTGCGCATGGTCGCACCGTCGGTCGATGCGCAAACCCGCAACGCCTTGGTGTATGTCGACCTGATCGGCTCGGCGGGCAGCGCCCGCGCAGGCATGTACGCCAAAGGCGAGATTGGCCTGGGCCAAAGCCAGGCCATCACCGTGCCGCAAACAGCGGTGGTGGTGCGCGATGGTTTCAGCTACGTTTACACCGTTGGGGCCGATCAAAAGGTCAGCCAAGTCAAAGTTCAAACCGGCCGCTTGAGTGGTGACCGCATGGAGATCAAGAGCGGCCTGAAGCCCGATGCGCAAGTGGTGGTCAGTGGCGGTGCATTCCTGAATCAAGGCGACACGGTGAGGGTGGTCAACCCGGTGTCGCCAGCCCCAGCCCCAGCCGCCCCAGCCAAGTAAGGAGCCGTCATGATGAATGTCTCCTCCTGGTCGATTCGCAATCCGATTCCGGCCGTGATGCTGTTTGTCCTGCTGACGGTGGCGGGCTTTATTGCTTTTGGGTCGATGAAGGTGCAGAACTTTCCAGACCTCGATCTGCCCACCATCAGCGTGACCGCCAGCTTGCCGGGCGCGGCACCGACTCAACTCGAAACCGATGTCGCCCGTAAACTCGAAAATGCGCTGGCCCCCCTGCAAGGCCTCAAGCACATTACGACCAAAGTGCAAGACGGCTCGGTGTCGATCACCGCTGAGTTTCGTCTTGAAAAACCCGGTCAAGAAGCCGTGGACGATGTGCGCTCGGCCATTCAAGGCGTGCGCGCTGATTTGCCAGGCGACTTGCGTGACCCCGTTGTGCAAAAAATCAACCTGGCCGGTACACCGGTACTGGCCTACACGGTGCGCTCCGCGCGCATGGACGACGAAGCGCTGTCTTGGTTGGTGGACAACGAGATCACCCGCAAACTGCTGTCTTTGCGGGGTGTCGGCGCGGTCAACCGGGTGGGCGGCGTCACCCGTGAAGTGCGGGTTGCGCTGGACCTGAACCGCTTGCAATCGCTGGGCATCACGGCCTCTGAAGTCTCGCGTCAACTCAAGCAAGTGCAGCAAGAGGGCTCGGGTGGCCGCATGGATTTGGGTGTGGGCGAGCAGCCCGTGCGCACTTTGGCCACCGTGAAAACCGCGCAAGAAGTCGGCCAAATTGATTTGGCAACTTCGCGCGGTGGGCGCGTTCGGCTGGATCAGGTGGCCACCGTCACTGACGGCTTGGCGGACTTGCGCTCAGCGGCCAACCTGAATGGCCAGCCGGTGGTGGGTTTTGAAGTGGTGCGCAGCCGCGGCGAAAGCGAAGTGGCGGTGGGCAAATTGGTGCGCCAAGCGCTGGCCGACTTTCGCTTGAAGAACCCCGATATTGAAATTACCGAAGCCTTTGACTTTGTCACGCCGGTGGAAGAAGAATATTCTGGCTCTTTGCATTTGCTGTACGAAGGCGCCATTTTGGCGGTGCTGGTGGTGTGGCTCTTCTTGCGTGATTTCCGCGCCACCTTTGTCTCTGCCGTGGCCTTGCCCTTGTCGGTCATTCCGGCATTCATCGGCATGGCGTATTTGGGTTTTTCGATCAACGTGGTCACCTTGCTGGCGCTGTCTTTGGTGATCGGTATTTTGGTGGACGACGCCATTGTTGAAGTAGAAAACATCGTGCGCCATTTGCGCATGGGCAAGTCGCCCTACCAGGCGGCCATGGAAGCGGCTGACGAAATCGGCCTGGCCGTGATCGCCACCACCTTCACCTTGATTGCCGTGTTTTTGCCCACTGCGTTCATGGCAGGCATACCGGGCAAATTTTTCAAGCAGTTCGGTTGGACGGCGTCATTGGCGGTGTTTGCCTCTTTGGTCGTGGCGCGGGTGCTCACACCCATGATGGCGGCCTACATCCTTAAACCCATCGTGACCCCCGAAGCTGAACCGCGCTGGTTGCTGCGCTATATGGGCTGGGTGGCTTGGTGTACGCGCCATCGCCTGGTCACCATGTTTTTAGCCACCGTGTTTTTCATCGGCTCCATCATGCTGGTGCCCTTGCTGCCCAAAGGTTTTATTCCGCCAGACGACAACTCGCAAACCCAGGTGTATGTGGAGTTGCCACCCGGCTCCACCTTGAAACAAACGCAAGCCAGCGCGGAGCAAGCGCGGCAAATCTTGACCCAAGTGCAGCATGTCAAAAGCATCTACACCACCATCGGTGGCGGCAGCGCGGGCTCAGACCCTTTTGCTGGCAGCGGCGCGGCCGAAGTGCGCAAAGCCACCTTGACCATTCTGCTCAGCGAGCGCGGTGCCCGCCCCCGCAAACAAGCCATTGAAAACAACATCCGCACCGCCCTGCAGCAACTGCCTGGCGTGCGCACCAAGGTCGGCTTGGGCGGTTCGGGCGAGAAATATGTGCTGGTCCTGACCGGTGAAGACCCGCAGGCCTTGCAATCCACCGCCTTGGCCGTCGAAAAAGACCTGCGCACCATCAACGGCCTGGGCTCCATCGCCTCCACGGCCAGCTTGGTGCGCCCTGAAATCTCGGTGCGCCCCGACTTTGCCAAGGCGGCAGACCAGGGCGTGACCAGCGCCGCCATCAGCGACACCTTGCGGGTGGCCACTTTGGGCGACTACGACGCGCAATTGCCCAAACTTAACTTGTCACAAAGGCAAGTCCCGATCGTCGTGCGCTTGCAAGCCGATGCCCGCAAAGACCTGTCGGTGCTTGAACGGCTGATGGTGCCCGGTGCCCGTGGGCCGGTGATGCTGGGGCAAGTGGCGCAGGTGGTCATCGCCGGTGGCCCGGCGGTCATCGACCGCTACGACCGCCAGCGCAACATCAACTTTGAAATCGAGCTGTCCAACATGCCCTTGGGCGACGTGACCGAAGCGGTGCAAAAACTGCCCAGTCTGCAAAGTCTGCCGCCCGGCGTGCGGGTGCTGGAGGTGGGCGATGCGGAAGTGATGGGCGAACTGTTTGCCAGTTTTGGCCTGGCCATGATGATCGGCGTGCTGTGCATTTACATCGTGCTGGTGTTGTTGTTCAAAGGCTTTTTGCACCCGGTCACCATCTTGGCGGCTTTGCCGCTGTCTTTGGGCGGTGCCTTTGTGGGCTTGTTGGTGGCGCAAAA